>Ga0265301_10000108_pt1 | contig 135185 bp, 108 predicted proteins | sample AusTroGonzalo_MG_2_FD_193488 | JGI IMG/M metagenome (GOLD analysis project Ga0265301, IMG submission 193488) | Bovine rumen microbial communities from tropical cattle in Woodstock, Queensland, Australia - Gonzalo_04 | ecosystem: Host-associated > Mammals > Digestive system > Stomach > Rumen ... | reverse complement strand
CAAATCACGACGCCGTCAATCAAGCCAGCCGGATTAGAACGCTTAATCATGTTGAGCTTATCCTGAAGGTCAGACGTAATCTGAGCACGAAGGTTGGTCGTGTTCAAGCGGAAGACCTTGTGGTCGAGATACTTGTAGAACGTCTTGTGGATGCCAGCCACGAGCATTGCGACGTGTGCTTGGTTGAAGGCAGTGTCTTCCATCTGGAGAGTGTAGTCACCCCAGATGAACATACCTTCGCGGTTCACACGAGTTGCGTTGACGTGGATGTCGCTGAGCTTACCAACGTCGCAGTTCTTGTCTTCGGAGTTGTAGGTACGCTGGAACTTTTCCTTGGTACCCCAAGCAGAAGGAACCGGAGCTTGGTCGTAACCGCTAGGCGGAATCCAGTAGATGCCAGACTGACGGTTGCCAGTAATGATAGAAGCCAACTGTACGGACTTCATGATTTCCGCTTCACCATTGGTGTACACAGAGTCATGGACGAGACCACGACCGTCGTAAAGCATACCCCAACGGCCAAGATTCGATACGAAACCGGTAGCAGCAATGTCCTTCTTGAGAGCCTTGGTAATATCCGGTTCAGACACACCGTCGAAGATTGCGAAGCAGTCCTTACGAGCTTCACACACGTTCAACATAGCTTGCATAACCTGAGTGTTCAAGGTTTCAATTTTGTTCATGAACGGGTTATTGATAGCCATACCAGCAGATACTAGCATATCGACGTCAGAACCGTCCTTGTTGAGGAAGAGGTTCCATACCGTCGAGAGAGTGCTGCCAGAACGGTTGTTCAACGGATTGTAAGTCCAGACTGCGTCGTTCTTGATAGCAGGGTCTTCCTGGTTGTATGCAATCGCCATGACAGAACCGTTGAGTGTACCGCCGACAAGCGACTGAGACAAGTCGTAAGAGCTATTTTCGAGGAAGTAGTCGAGAACACCAGAATCATTCATGACGAATTCTAGACCACTGTCAGTAAGCTCATAATCAGCAGAATACTTGATTCCGAGCTGAACCTTAGTGGAAGTGCTGTAAGGAACAATCGTACCGTCGAACTCGTAAACCTTGCCATTAAAGCGGTAACGGATAGAAAGGTACATACGTGCGATTGTAGCACCTTCGTCGGTCAACACATAGACTTGATGAGGATTGTTGTCAAAGTCGACATCAATGTAATCAGTCTTGGCAAGACCGAGTCCAAGGAAAGTCGCGCCGATATCGCTGTCAGCAAGTACCTTCTTGGACTTTTCCACGTCGATATTCCAAACGTCCTTCTTAGACGTAATCTCAGAAAGTTCATCGTTGTTAATTACTTCAAGCTTTTGGTCAGCCGAGCTTACGTACATCGTGTAGCTAGAAACGATATAGGTCGTCACAACGTCGATAACCACGTCACGTTGCTGCGTAGCTTTAACGGTAACCGTTCGAGGTTGGTCGGATTCGTTATCAAAGCTAACCGTAATCGTATTATTTGACCAACTAACAACAGCATTAGCATAGGTCGTCGATACAACTACTCGGTCATAACCATTTTCTAAAGCACATGATGCCGTGCCATCAGTTTGATTAGCTGGAACCGTTATTGAAATATCTGTTTGACTACCGTCTTCAACACCGTTTACAGATGTTACCGCATTGTACGCTGTAGCAGATGTAGTAGAAAGGTTGAGAAGTTGCAAGCGAACACCAGGTGTCATGACGACACCATGCGCGGCGTTTACCGTAATTTCACCGTTGAACGTATTGACATCTGTGACTTCAAGCTTGGTAGATAGCACCGCGTCAACAATCGATGCATCCGGAATACTTTCATCACTACCCAATACCACAACAACCTTGTCGCCGATTGCATAGTCAAATGCCGCATTCGGATCAACGATGAACTTATTACCGCTAGCACTATTGATGTCGTTGGTAACTGCATTCTTAGCAAAACCAAGTTTAGAGCTATTCATCACCTTCACGACGGCGTTAGCAACATCAGTCCACGAATTAGCGTCCGTAATGTCAGCATAAAGCACATCTTCAGAACATTCTGTAATGGTCAACTGAACAGATATACTAGCTGGTTCACTTTGAGTAAACGGTGAATCTACTACCGCAGCACCATTATCGTCAACAGTTTTAACAACAAGATCTGAATAAAGCACATCACCCATTTTAAACGATAGAACGTCACCTTCAACAAATTGCATATCTGTCGCAGGGATGGTCAATGTATCGGTATCAACTGCGACATTAACGGTAACTGGGGTAGACATCCAAAGACGGATTTCTTCAAGATTGCCTTGCCTGTTCTTAAACATGAACGAAGAACCAATCTTTATGCTAGAAGGATTAAACGTGACGAAATTAGCGTTGTTATTATCCCTCTGAACACCCCACTGAATCGCATCAAATTTCTTAACACCTTGGCCGGCAACAGCGGTCTTGATGGTCATGTAGTCGAAACCGTCCTCGATAGCAGATGCCTTATCGGGAGAAAAGATTACGGATGTAAAGAACTGATTTCCGCTAGACGGCGGTTCATCTATCTTAAGTTCAACCTTGTGATCATCCAAAATATCTGTCACAGTTGCCGTCAAGTCGATGTTATTGCGACCACCAGACGCTGGCAACAACACCTTGTCGCCGATGACGAACGTCGGATTAGACGCAAGTGTCACTTCAACCGTAGAATTATCTTGATATTGTGGAGTACCAACAACTTCAAAACGGTCATATGCTCGGTAGGCATAACTTGGGTCACGGTTCAAGATGGAAAAGAGTACCATATCAGTACAATGTTCACCATCCCACTTACGAGACTTTTCGCTATCGGCATAGTCTTCGGCAGCCGTAAGACCGAAGTCTACGTTGCTTCCTGAAACAACAGCTTCGGCGATGTTGTTAATCTTACGTTTAACACCATACGCGGCGGCACCATCCGTTTTGAAACGAGTAGCAGCAAAATGTTCAATCTTAAAGGAATCTCGCTTATCTTTTTGCGCATACTGACCAGCATTCTTGTCGAACGCAACCACAAAGGCGTCAGTCTTCAAATCACGCTTACGCGGGTCTGTACGGTCGATTTCTTCGCCATACGGACGGACAAATTCGACAACGCCGCCAGCGTCGAGCACCGCACGAGCAGCATACATTCCTTGGTTGTACTTGTAGCTCTGGTAGCCATAACCAAGCTTAGCGTCCTGTTCGGCGGTCGTATTCACTTGGATGATTTTGTTCAATTCACCCTTAGAAGCAAAACCGACGATACCGGCTGTCGTAGCCGGATTCTCGACTACAGAGTAGCCAGAATTATCGCGCAGCTGGATTCGTACACCCGGCGGAAAACCCATTTTAGTTCCCATAGTTTACCTCATGGTACGTTTGTTTCCACAAAGTTTATGGCGTGGTCACGATTTTTTGTCGCTCAAAACTGATAAACTCCGTTTAGAACATCAAAGACGGCGCCAAAATGTCAGAAACCGCAGAAATTTGCACGATTATGAACTACAAGCTGAACGAGCTGAAGGCAGCACGTCCAAACGACAAGGCGATTATCGAGGCGTTTCAGAACGCTATGAACAACAATTCAGACATAATTTCTCCGACATCACGTCGCGCTCTGCTGAAATTTCCCATGCAGTTTGTACAGCCTATCCGCACGTCGGACGGCGAATGGACGACCCAACTTCATATATGGGCCGCGTTACAGCTGAAAGACTTGCTCAAAATCGACCCTATCGTACTTACGGCAAAGGATTCTAACTATGACACCGTGTTAAAAACACTCGTTCAAGCAGCACTCGGAAAAACCACACAAGTTGTCAACTATCAGCTACTGAAAGAACTTCTGCAGAAGGATATGTGCTATAACGCGGTTACAGTTCCGGGAGATACCGAGAATACTGAACCGGGAAACGCATGGTTTGAACAAGATGTCGAAGGTAAGACCGTAGCTGAATATTTATATGATTTCGCGTCTGGAGAAGGCGATTTTCGTGGGAATCCTCCCGACGAACAATTACTAGACTTGATTTCGCAATATGCTGATACCGCTCTACGAATCGAAGGAGAAGACCTTTCGTTCGATAAGGTCAAGGATGAAGAACAGACTCCGGAAATGGTTTCTAATGAAGAAAATGTCGCCCAGCAGACTGAAAAGCTGGACGACACCGATAGCGCAGTTGAACTCGACGAGAATGGTAACTACAGACCGAAAGAACCAGAGGAAGACGAAACCGACGGCAACGCCAACGGTGACCAGACCCAGAACCTACTTAAAGTCCTTCTGAAACTCGGCAGTCTTCTGCAGTGACGAGTCGACGGCCTTCTTCAGGTCATTGACCTTACTCTCCAAATTAACCTCGGCATCTATTGTATCAAAGATGCCTTTTTTCATATAGTCGACATTCCAGCCACCCTCGATCATACGGATAGCCTTGTCCTTGTCGACGTGGAACGTGTCCATCAGAAGCTGGACATCTTCACTATTTGGATTTACCATTTGCCCATTCATCTTTCAATTCTTGGGGAACGTCCGGAATTTCGAACCAACAAAACACGGAATCCTTATCGCACATGTAGTCATCCCCGTCCGGCGTGTCCCAGCACTGGTGGTAATCATTCCAACAAGCGAACTCGTTGCCATTGTGATGCGGAAAAATGGCGACCGCTCTTCCGTGGGACGGCAGTTCGTCAATGACTTTCTTCCAATTCGGTTCCATTAGATTTATCCTCTTTTTTATATTTCTTGGCCTTCTTCGCCTTCGGAAGAATACCATTCGTCTTGTACTCATAGAACTCGTTTATCAGATCCATATCGACAAGTCCGTAACGCTGCAGCATATCGGCCTCAAGCATAGAAACGTCGTAAACGTCCATTATACGTTCGCGTCTTTGATTAACCGCGTTAATCTCTGACGGATATGCCCGTATATAGCCGTCGCTAATTGGCTTCTTGTTGAACCATTCCATCACCTTAGCTTGGGTATGCTTAGACAATTTAGTAAATTGAATAGTATTGATAGCGGTAATGGCATTGATTAGACCCGGCGTCATCGACAAGGTGTACAGCGCGGCATATGAGTCGAAATCCGCAACGTCGGCTCCTGTGACCGGGTTGCCAAGCTGTCGGTCGGCTATGAACTTCTTGTGGTCAAACGACATTACTTGACCTCTTTCTTGGCGGACTGGAGAACCTTCATCACGTTCAGCAAGAATCCCCATAGGTTGATTTCTTGGTCGACCGCGTGAGCAGACTTGAAAATGTAATCTGCAGCGAGGATTCCAAACGGAAGCAAAACATCTTGCGGCAAGTGTTCAACGGCATAGTCGCAGAACGGAGTATAGATGCTGCGAGGGAACTTGACCTGTGCCGAAATGTACTGCCGGAGCGGGACGACTTGGTACGTCGTGGTCAAGCGGAAAAGCTCGGAAATCATCTCCCCACCAATACGAGGAGGTTCACCGGTTATGCTACCACGGTTCTTGTTGAAGATCGACTGCATACAGACAATCATCTGACGGATGTCCGGGAAATAGTCGTTAATCAAGCGGACAATCGTGTTCTTGTCAACCTTGCAGCCAAACGGCTCGGTTTCCCTCATAGCGATTTTCATCAAGTGCTTGTAAAGGCGATTCTTGTAATCACGGTCTTCAAGAGACGGAACCGTGAACTCGATAGGATGGCATCGTGACACAATGGCATCCGGAATACGCCAGAAATCGTTCATCGTCAAGATAAAACGCACAGTTCTGGTCTCTTCGGAAATCGTAGACTGGAGGAAACGGAACAGACGGTCGGCATCCTTCGGCTTGTCGGCTTCGTCGATGATGATAAAGCGCGGCTTTCCGTTGGGAGAGCTGTACATAATGTACTCCTCGATGGAGTCCATAATTTCGCTATCCTTCGTACACTTGAAGAACTTGCTGTCAACGCCGAGCATTTCCGGAATGGCCTTCGCAAGGGATGTCTTACCAGTTCCCGGAGCACCAGAATGGAAAATGTAGTCCGTCAGAGAATTGTTCTCCAGAGCGAACTCGATTTCATTATGGATGTCGGTCGGTAATATAATACCAGTAAGGTCGTGACCTTCGTACTTTTTAGTCCAAGGTTCATTCTTGCGGATTTCAGCTCCGATTCCGTTTTCGTCGTTAAATCCAGTGTTTCCAATAGATATCATGATAAACTCCTAGTATGTCGAAGGTTAATTTTTATTCCTATGTTTCTAATCTTAAAAGCGAATGCGGCAAGGCCGCAACATCGCTGTACGAACAAGTATGTTCCGACGTGAACCCACCGCAGAACATTCCGCAGCCGCGTACTTGTACCGACGAGCTTGACGAGAACGAATACTTCGACAAGCAGACGGTCTCCGACAAGGCACTGGCACGTTGCCATGCTGCCAAACAAGGCGCAAAAGCAGCCGTATATCCGGCAGCTGGTCGCACGTCGCTCGGCATTATGGGCAACGGATTCCCTGAGAATGTTTCGGCAGATACCAGCACGGCAAGCTCCTAATTCTCGATCTTGCGGTTACGACCAGTCGTACGCTTGATGCACTTCCCGCAGAACGGCAGAATCCAGCCAATCGTCTGGTATTCCGCTTTCTTTCCGCAGACGCAACACGTCTTACCGCTCTCCGCACTCATACGGTTAAAGATTTCGTCTATTTCATCGTAGCAGTCGGCATTGTCCAGACCGGAGTAGTAGATTCGAGCTTCACCCCACTTCTCCTTTGATTCGACAATTATCAGCTTGTCCATCTGTCCATACTTTACCAAGACTTCCTTCACGGCTTTCAGATGCTTCATAATGAGCTTACGCCAACCGTTTGGAAAATTGTCCAATTGAGTCCAATCATAGTCGTACTTAGTATCGACCGAACCGTCATAATTCAACGGACGCAAAAACGGAAGCTCATCGACAAGCTTCTTGTTACGACGACGGCGAAACCACAACTCGACTTTCCTACCGATTGTTGAATACTGGAGTCTAGCCAGAATTTTTTCGATTATGGTTGGCTTAATCATTAGAAATACTCCATCATAAAGTCGCTTTCGTCATATTCTAGCTGTTCATCCCAGCCTACGGCCTCAAACAGTCTTCCAAGAATTTGGGCGACGCTGGTCTTCCAGTGTTCTTCCCAGTCCGGATGGAATATTTCGAGCAGTCTAGCTGGACATTCATCACCAGTGTAGCAGATGATAGACACACCGAACAACTTGTCAGCTTTCTTGATGAAACGGATCTTGGAGCCAGCGGCAACCGGTTCGTAGGTGTGCTTGGACAGTTCCGGGTCGTGCAGAATCAAGTAGTTCCAAACGGACGCACCTTGGCAACGCCATTCGTACTTGTTTGCGAGCTTTTCCTCGGTCGTCATCTTTTCAAGGACTTCGAACGGAGGCGGTGCCGTCTTGACGCCGCTAGGACAAGCGATGTAGTTGATGTCATTGTCAGCAACAGCCTTGAAAAATTCCTTCTTCATTTCAAGCAAGCGGTTGCGAACTTTAGTACGGTCAAGACCATCCATCATCAAGTCCACCATTTCCATCATACGGTCACGACCGAATACAGCGGTGGAACTACGGACTAGTTCAAGACCGGTGATAGCGTATTCTGGCTTGACTGACAAATCGCCTTGAATCCACTTACCATTCTCGTCCTTGTGACCTTGATTAAGGTAAACGATGTCTTCCATTGACTCGACCAAGCAGATATACTTTTTCTTGGCCGTAACAATGGACTTGTAGATGCATTTTTCACGCTTGAGGAACAGCTCGTTTGTTAAGTAGTTCCACTTGTTAGCGTAGGCAAGCATGTACTTATCCAGTTCCTCTTCAAGGATGCAAGCATCAAGAATACGGCAGAAATCAGTGAGACGATAGCGGTTGTATATAACCCTATAGTCACCACAGAAATAGATACCGTCGGCAAACGTAATCTGGCACTTGGTGAATCCAGTATGTTCGTCTGGTGTACGCATCTCTGCGGACGTCCATCCGTCCTTGCCATACTTGAGGCACATCTTATTAAAGAACTTCTTGGAATCAAGCTCATGCTCATTGTCGAACTTCTCGTGCTCGACAAGTTCATGACCCTTGAATACAAGAACCGATGTTCCAGTTCCTTGCTTCAACCTGAACGGCTCGAAAATATCGCCGAACTTCACGAAGAATGAGTCGGTATCACCGTGGCTCATTCTCTTGTAATATACGTCGCTTTCCGCATCAGAAAACGAGTCGGCTAGTTCAGTTTCTTCCATATCGTCGTCTTCAAAATGGCTTATACGCTGGTACTTATCATTGAGTTCCGAAGCCGTAAATGAACCAACCAGTTCCGGGTCGATTTCTGGACGGTAGCCGAATACGTTGTAGAAACGGTCGTCCGTGCTTATGTCGTTGTTGATATACTCAGTCAAGCACTTGATAGTGAACTTGATAAGACTACGACCGTAAGCAGTGATCGAAGCTGCATTGTCAACGTCGTAAAGTGCAAAGAAGTTGGAACCGAGAAGACCGTACAAAGAGTTACCCAATACCTTGTACACCTTCTGCATCATGTCATAAACTGCGGCACCTTCCTTGTCACCGGCTTTCTTCGCCTTCTTCATCTTCTTTTTCAAGTCCGAACGACCGTCGAAAAGAAGACGAGTAACTTCGGGAACGACGCCGATTTTGTCCTTGCGGAAGTAGACTTGGTAACGGCCATTGTGGTCCCAAGGAGACTTGATAAGATTCTTGCGTTCTTCCTCCGTCAGCACATAATCAATCGGGAAAGTGACCTTCATCTCCGGAGAGGTATTGAAAGTCATCATAATCGACGGATATAGTGAACGGTAGTCATACGAAACCAAATATTCCTTGTAGCCCGGAACGGAGTAAACGAAAGCACCGGGGAACTCTTCCTTGGTCTGGGTCTTGTACGGAGGGAACACGCGTCCAGTATGATGCAAGTGATCCAGCACGAAGCCAGTCAGCATCTTCTTGGACTCAAACACGAACGAAACAGGAACACGAGCGGCGGCAGCCGAGGTAACGGCAAGCTTGAACATCTGGGTCCTCTCGTTAATGAGTTCCAGAAGTTCCACGTCGATAAAGTTATACACTACATAGTCAGACCAGTGGTTAATCCAAGACTGGTAGCCGTCAGGAAGCGGAGCCTTGTGCTGACCGACGACCTTTCCACCGATATAGTCCAACTTATAAGAAGATTCTTCGGAAAACGTATATTTCTTGTACAAGGCAAGGAAGTCGATAACTTCAGTACCGTTAATGACAAGTTCATTCTCCTTGTTCAAATAGGCGTGCTTGTTATGCCCACGCATTCTGGACATCAAGTCTAGGGACAACTGCTGTGCGCGAGGAAGACCTTCGTTAAGCTTCTTGATACGAGTGGCCATATACACGGTATCGTACCCGAAGTTCCAACCGGAGAGGATGTCTACATCGTTTGAACCGATGCAATACATCACCTTCGAAATAAGGTCAGCTTCGCTACTGCACAAAACATATTCGCAATTCTTGGATCGTAAAAACTCTTTCGACTTTTCATCGATATCGCGCTGCAAGCCGAAAGTGTAACGCTTTTTCCCTTTAGAAAACGATAGGGTAACTACGTTGATTGGGTACAACGCCTCGACCGGCGCGGAGAATCGTCCGGTGGTGGCGTTTTCAATATCCATAAAGCACAGATTGATGTCCTCCATCTTCGGAGACATCATTCCAGCGTCTTTATAATGGTCTTGTAGGAAACGGCATCGCGGGTCGATATCGATTTCCGCGAGGTTGTTGTTCGGTCCGCTATGGTCTTGGCGGATGCGCTTTTCAAATTCGTAGGCAGACAATCCTTCGCGCTTCTTGATTTCAATCTTGTAGACATCTTGGTCCCAGATGTTCTTCATTCCGCATTCGACGGCATTGTACTGACCCTTAATGGTAGTATAAAACTCGTGCTTGACGGGTACAGCGTCAAAAGTACCGTCAACATACCATACGTACATACGGTCGTTATCGGTATCGTGGTAGACCGAGCGGTACATCGGTCTCACTTGTGGTTTCTGTTCTTCGTTTACTACGGGCATAAGGGATTCTTAATGGGTTGAAGTTAGCAATAAGGAGTTTGAATTGCAAATTATGTCACAAGACGACAAAAACCGCCATTTCTGACGGTTTTGCCAATTTTTATGGATATTACTTACCAGTTAGATACGAAGAAATCTGGTCAAATTCCTTCAAGATCTTGGTAGTATCCGCCTTAGTCTTTTCATCGACACCGAGCTTAGCTACACCCTTCTTGAACATGTCGATTCGCTTCTGGATATCGCAACCCGGAGCGAACTTCTTGTTGGACTTGGCTTCGCTTTCTTGAGACGTAGCGGCAGACTTGGCAGCCTTGTCGAATTCACCACCCTTACCAGCTTCAGGAGCCTTTTCGGCTTTCACTTCAGCTTCAGCGTTGACTTCAACAATCTGGTCTTTCTTTTTCTTGTCGTCGACCTCGTCCTTTTCCACAAGCTTGCCATCATCCTTCTTTTCGGAAGAAGTCTTAGGTGCAGCCTTTGTCAGTTTCGGATCTGGAGCCGTTTTGGCCTTGCCGACCTTGTTTGAGTCTGTTGCAACGCCATCGCTCTTAGACCAGCTTTCGAGATCAATCTGGACGCCATCGAACGTGCAGACGGTCTCCACTACTGGTTTAGGGTCTTTGACGATGCTGTATGGTTCATCATCGATCGGTTCAGCTGCGACCGTGTCGATTAGACCCAGGAATTTATCTTCGTCAGTTACGTGGAACATATTGGTACCTACTATAATGTTCGTTTAAATACGAGTTTATACCTTGGTCATTTTTTCGTTCGCTTGATAAACTACAAGCATACGGCGAGGTCAAATAATGCTATTTAACGGAATTTACGACAATACTATCAATGTCCCAAAGAAGTCGGTGATGGATGACGACCAGCCGCAATATCTGAAGACACTTGAGAAGGAATCCGGAAAGGGTCCGAATGAAGTCAAGGTCGAACTTGACGAGCAAGAGCGTATAGCCAATGACAAGGTTATGCAAGACCCTCCAAGTATGAATGACGACGAGGACATCAATTCGAAAATTAAGGACATGAGTTTTGACCAGCTACTAGATATTTATCAGAACGGCGAACATAAAGGCGAATCGGATGAAATTACCTATGATGACTTGGTTGCACAAGACCCAATGAACCAGGAATTCGATAATCCCGATTTCAACTTGTTTACCCCCGAAGAGCAACCGCTATACCAACAAGTACAAGACGACATTAATAAGATTAATGCAGAAAATCCAACCGAAACCGAATCCGACCTTGCTCCCCTAGGAATGGATGAACTGGGTGAAATCGCCAAAGGTGAAGACAACGAAGTCGAAATGCCGAACGATTCAGAGCCACCTAGCGAACCAACCGAACCAGAAAAAATTGAAGGATTTGAATTCTAAAAGAAAAGGCCGAGCGAAACGCTCGGTCTTTTGCTATGCTTGGTAGCAGCACTTTCGGAGAAATAGGCCATTTCCGTAAACCATCATCAAGCGGTTTGCTTCCTTGTTATAAAGGAGGTCGAGCTTGGGGCAACCAGACTTACGAATCATCATAGTAAGAACATCCATAGGAACTTCGATGTTCATTTCCGGGTTGTCGATTGTCACGTTACCAACCGTCAAGTTCACATCCATACGGTCAGTCTTAACAGTTTCGATACCTAACAAGCCATCATTGACCGTGTACAGTTTCACAAGACCGGTCGGATCAGTGCTGTGGATATTAAAATAAGTACCAATTGCCGCAGCAATGGCGTCCGACATAATGGTAAACTGACGTTCCATACCATCGTTGTTGAATGTCTTCAAAGAACCTTCGGAAAAATCACATACTAAGCTTGCATACTGACCTTCAACTTTCAATACTAGGAACTGCATGTTAAACTTCAGTTTTACATAGAGACCAAGTTCATCGTCCATTGCGTTGACAAGAGGAAGTGTCTTGAAAATACGTGCTGGTATACGAATGCTCAAATTTTTAAGCTTATCTGTACTTGGAGTCTGATTTTGCATAACAGTAGCAATAGTACACTTATCGTTACCAGTGCGATACGATACCGTATTGTTCATTCGGTAGATTTCGACGCAATCAAATTCGTAGATAGAATCGAGAACCGTATTGAACGTCATCTGGTCAATTTCAAGCACCGTATCAAACTCCGTCTCATGTAACGTAGAAAACGGTTCGCATGATTCAAAACCGACTTCAAGTTCAAATCCACCGATGTCATCGTTATAGTAACCACCTAAATAAAGTTTACCTTCGGACACCCAAAGTGCTACCGTCTGTTCCTTAGCAAGTTCTTTTACGGCGCGGGCAAGGTCAAATACTTTGATGTAAACGGTTTCGGTAAACCGGTTAGACAAAGGAAGTGCGTCGGCCATAATGTTAACACCAGAATAAGTCTCTATTTCGAGCCAAATTTTTCCCTCTGTATCAACCGCAGTTCGAACACGAGCAATTTCGTCCTTATCTTCGGTTGCTGATTCAATCAAGGCAAGTCCTTGACCGAGACGACCGTTGGTAAGAAACATCATAATTTCGGTTTCATCGCCATTGTTTATATCAACGTTGATGGCCTTAGTCTCTTCTTGTTCTTGACTGTCGAGCATCATATCACTTAGAGTTTTGCTTGTTATGGACATAAAAAATCCTTGCGATTGTTTACTAACCTTAAATTAGTTCAATCGCAAGGATTGCGGTTATCGAGAATTATTTTTTTTTTAGATTCCGGTCAGCGAGTTCGCAATATTTTCTTCGTCTGACACAGCCGTTCCGCCAAACTTGATATCTCCGGACTGGTCATCCGGTGAGTTCAGTTCGTCCATAAAGCTATCATTTTCGCCAGCTCCGAATGCATTCGGGTTGACTTGGTCCATCATGGCAGCCGTCGAACCGTCGTTCATGAATCCGCCACCAAAATCGCCACTTCCGGCAAGCATATCACCGACCGCCGCGTCTTCGTTACCGATGCTCGGTTCATTCGTACCATCTTGGCTACCTAACAAGTCGACATTGTCCGTACTCAGCTTAGACTCGCCTTCTTCTCCGTAAGCTTCGGGGAATATTTCGTGAAGCTTGCGTTCAACTTTTTCTAGAGACAGCTCGTCCATTCCAGGGTTCTGCAAGAATGCCTTGAACTCCTTGATATGTTCCCTCTTGACCGGCTTCTGCGTAAGCTTGTCGTTAAAGTTGAGGAATAAGTTCCATATTTCCTTTGCACCCTTCTGCTTCATACCGCTGAAGCCAGTATAGAAGTCGTCTCCGGTCAGCGCAACACGATTCTTGTCATCGGTTTCACCTCTAGCCGCCATCTGCTTTGACACTATCTGCGCCAATCGGTCAAGCTCGGATGAACCGCCGTTGGGGGAGTCTCCGCTAGCGTCCACCGTTTCAGTAGAATCAAGACCTTCGTCTTCAAGCCAATCCTCGAACATAACGTCCTCGTTCTGTTCGCTGCCGTCACCATTTACGTCACCAGCACCAATCTGAGCCATTTGGTCACCAGTCATAGCTGGCGGATCTGCCGGAGTGGCATCGCCGCCACCTATATTGAACTTAGCCGCATTCGGGTCTTGTCCATCTTCGACTTCAGCTTCCATTAAGTTGACCGCTTCACATAAGTTACGTAGCTTGGCAAGACCACTGTCCACCGACTCACGCAATAGGTTACTCTGTTGCAACATAGAATCGTTCACATCGATAACATCAGTACCCATGCCGTTTGTATACTGCATAGTGTCAAGGTCGGAACCAAGATCATACTTAGAATTGCTTTCAAGCAGTTCGTCACATGTCTTTAGGATAGTATAACCGAAGTTGTTCTGGAACTGTTCAGAATCGAGCGACACTTCGTAAAGATTGGACAGATTGTTATCGCTTTCCAGCTTTACGGTAATATTCTTGTTCTTGTTCGGAAAATACATTTCAACCAAAACCTCGTGTCCATGACGGTCGATAAGGAACTTACAGTGAGTTTCCTTCATGTCGATTGACTGCAGATTCAAGCGGCAACCACGGTATTCGGTATTGGATACGGCCTCCGTAACAACCTTCTTATACAACGTCTTGGTCGTAATGAGGTTCTTTCCATATGAAAGGTCTCCGTTCATCTTGTACTCTCGCTTGTCCCAGTCGTCACCGTCTTGTGGCTTAGAAACCGGCTTCAAGATCTTATCGGTGAGCATCTTGATGACCTTTGCCTTCGAAGGTTCAACCGGTCCGCTCTGGTTAGACACGTAGCTCATTTCCTTCATCGCCTTAATCAGGGCATCCTTATTAAATTTTACTTCCATAGCAAAAATCTCGCATGCGTTTAACCAAAGTTTATACGTTTCGACAAAGAAAGCCAGCCTAAAAGGCTGGCTTATAAAAATGAGACCACTTATTTGAAAAATTACATTATCAAATCAAAACCGTTTGCAGCGGCAGAGCATTCCGCTGCCGCAGAATATAGTAAAATTGGCTCATCAGCGTCAACACCGGGAACAAAACTATAGCCTTTCAATGCCATCTGTTCGGTACCGTCGGCCTTTTGGCTATGCATTATGTCGATATCGAAGTTACCCCCAAACCCCTTCAGCATACTAAAATAGGCGGCCGGGAACATAGCGACACGACCCGGTCTAAACACTTTTCGTACCAAATGTTCGTCTAGATGACGGGTGCATGTACCGTCTACACAATAGGTAATCTGCTGAGCAAGCTTACCTTTAATGTAAAGCTTGACACCGCCTTCGTCGATGAACAATGTCACGAACTTGCATGTGGGGACTAGCTTTAACTTCTTATCGAAATCCTTCAACGCATCCTCGGTGAAACATACTTCGACTACGCGAACCATATTCTGCTTATCGCGAGGCTGTGGAATCTTTTCGTCAGTCTTCTTGAAGCAGCTTGGGTCGGCTGTAGGGGTACGGCACGTAATCCCCGGTGAAGAAAACTTGATGTACTCATACCGTTTTCCGGTGACGGAAATCTCTTGTGCAAGCGAAACACTACCGCGCTTCGGGTAATTGACCGCATCGGAATACTTCATAAATTCCGTCAGAGAGAACACATTGATTCGGTCTGTATCAAAGCACATATCCTTCGGACCAGCAGCAATATGGGTCAACAATGCTTGGTTCGGGATGGTTATTCGATACTTATCGTCTCTGTGCTGCAAAATAGTGCAGTTTGCCTTAGTAACATTTGTAACCGTCTTGAGCAAGTTTGCGTACTGCTCACTGTAAGTTATTTCGATAGACTTGAGTTCATCTGTGGCCATATAAAAATCCTTTTCAATACCATAATGTAGTTGTTTAAAGTTTGAATTGCAAATTCGGGTTTGCAAAACTAATCAGCATCCTTTCTGCCCGGTGCCATTCAAGACTTACATTTTCCGGGTCAAAGTCATTACATCCTAGCGAATCTACCTCAATCTGCAACATCTTGACACCAAGTCGTTTCATAATCATCGAAACCGCATAAGGAACATACGAGCGACCGTCACCAAGAACATGGAACTTTTTGAACTCAGCAATCATCTTTAGATAGCCACCTCGTACAGCTACGAAAGGACCATCAAGAACCGCGACCTCGTGATTTCCTATAGAACTTCTAGTTCCGGCCACCCGTTTGCAACGCAGTGAATTTTCCATAGAATACTCGCTGTACATTCCGTAAGTCGCTGGACACTTTACCCAACTTCCGTCCGGAAGTGTATATTCATAACCGTAAGGTCCGACTGCGCCGTATTCTGGAGGTACCTCGTCTAGTTTCATGTAGAAAGACGGGTCGGAAATAATCGTGCTGGACGGTACTAATATAATCCATGACGGCACTGTTTTTGGTTCAAGTCGGATTATGGAATTGGCAACGCGAGCTATGTTAGCGAATACGGAAAACACCTTCGGCTTAATCCGACATATGACCATATTCGTGTCTTTCGCCTTGAACGTGCAGTCGGTGGGTTCGAGTGAATGCTTGGAATAAATGTCCCATCCAGTACGGCTATAGACAATAGTCACCTTCTCCGGTTCGTTGCTGAAACGGAGTATTGTCTTCGGGTTCATTGGAACATCTTGCTGTAGTTTTATGCCGAGCACTTCCCTAATTTGGTTCCGTTCGGCAATTTCTTGCGCTGCCTTTTCCCACATCTCTCGACGATGCGCATCACGTCGGTATTCCTTTTCCTCGAACGCAGCTTTTAACGCAAGTTCGACTTCATCCGCTATTGGTTTTATGGTAATCTTAGCAAACTTCTTTTCGCGATACGCTTTCAGCTTGCTACGAAGCTCATTATAGTTCGTCTTGTCTAGAGCATCTATATGGCGTTTACGGTATTCGGACAATTCTACAGTGGGATCGATCTCGACACCAGATTTGACAATTTCATCTACTTCAGATTGAACCCAACCAAGACTCGTAGTCGGAAGTCGATTTAGCTTCAAATTTTCAGCAGTACGTTCCTCAACCGTCATTGGCTTACCATCATTTGTAAGCATTTCATGACACTTTCCCACTATATATGTACTAATCCAAAAATTTGTCTTACCGAATTTATTCCTAATAGCAGCTCGATTGTAATAAGACTTTCCCTCGTTATAGAACTTGCCACGGCAGTAATAGTCATATTTTTCGTCTAGATAGGTCTTACCGAACACATCATACTTTCGCCACGGGCTTCTCGCGTCCGATGTCTTTTCTGGTTCAAGGTATCCACGGTGAATAAGATATTTTACCTTTGTCTCAGTCGTCTTCAAGTACATTGCAGTCAAAGGAATCGAAAGACGATCAGCAAGCGGCGTGTTTCGTATAAGTTTCTTAGATTTATGTGTGGCGCCGTCAACTTGACTTGTCACATACTGGATAATCTGGTCACGCGTCATCCATTTATAACGTCGCTTGCCGTCGGTACTACGAATCCACCAAACCGCTTCTGCTTTTCCACGTCTTACTTCACCTTTCAGACGACCGGGACTTATTCCTATAAATTCAGCGGCATCGCGCATCTTCATTTTTGGTGGAAGCCACTGCAACATCTTGTACGGAACATAATTTTTTAAGAACCTTTCGTAATCTTTGTAATATATGAACTTTCCACGTTCATCCGGACCTTCCTCGACAAGTTTACCCTTTTTTATAAGATTTAGGTATGCAAACGCGGTAACGTCCAAGTCGGCTATTATTTCAGACGGTCTCCATTTAGCATATGGATGGGTCTTACACGGCGGGTCTATCTGGTAGACACGTAGCATCTGCAAGCAAGTCTTGTAATGGTAATGCTTGATTCGGTTAGCAGTAAGCTTGTAAGGAATACCCTCGAAAAACCCGCTATTAATCAAAGCATCAACGGGACGACCGGCATAGTCCGCAATATGTTGCGGAACTACATATTCAGGTACACCAAATCTACGAAGGTTCTGAAGCATTTAGAAATGAATCCCCAATACGTTTTTCGAGTTCATTTTTTCGCGTAACATCTGACGATTAGCTCGACGTTCGAGATAATCGCGACGTTTCATATCACCGTACTGAAGCGAGAACAGAATCTCGGCACCTTCAGCTGGACGGCTTCGAGACTCTATAAATTCACTGTCTACGAATCCATATTTGTCAATCGGCATCTCGCCTTTCATCACCGCACCATTGACATCCTTCTCGGTTATATCAGTCCAGTCGAACCACTTGAATCCCATCTTGACAGAATCCAGCCGTGCATTCCTTCCTGGATCGTCGTTATCCCAGATAATAGTACAATTTTCTTTATGGGGTTCGATTTCTGGATTGGCTTCCATAACTTCCTTCAAGAACTTGATCCCACCGATCGCAATCGAATTCTTGATAAACGTCGAGTCAATCGTTCCTTCAAGAATGTAGAACGGCTTGTCATAGTCAATAAAATCAATATTGTAAGCTTCGCGCTTTGCACCCTTGAAGTTCAAATAACGGCGCGTACTATCTGGATTAAGGTCACGCGCATCGAACTGGTGCCAAGCACCGCCAAACTTGAAGAAAGGAATAATCAAACGGTTCTTGTACTTGTTGCCAATCGGTCGTCCGTTTTCATCGAGTAGATATGCACCGCCGGAATCTTTCATCAAGAACTGCTCTCCTTCCAGACAAACATACCATTTCTCATAAACAACCGGACGAATCATACGGTGCTTGCACAGTTCCAGACCACGCTTTGCAAGCGGATGGTTGTCGAGAATCGAAATCAGCTCACCTTCCATAAATGGCAAGTCCGACGGAACGGTCTTTTTCTCGGTTTTCTTTTCTTTGCGTTCCTTTCCTTCGTCGTCGAATCCCATAAACAAGAGCTTTGTGTAAATATCATCAGCATTTTCCTTGAAATACTTCATAACATGCTGCTGGTGGCCGCACTTATAACAAATAAATTGCCAACTGTCCTTGTATACATAAGCCTTCTTCTTATTCGGACGATTCATGTCGCCACAGAACGGACACACAAAATTATACTCGCTATTAGTTTCCTTCATCGCACGATCGGCGAAATGAGTGCTAACAGCTTCATCCAAGGCCGCATAAGGTATGTTATCGTATGAAAAAGCCATATCATTAAACCTATTGAAAATGGCGGCCACCAATTACGATGGCCGCCAATGGTTTAACCTATCTGACGTTGCCAATTAGAACGGAAGGTCGGCGTCTTCGTCAAGCGTCGGAAGTTGTTCCTCAACGGCGGGAGCAGCCGGGGCAGCCGGAGCGGCCTTGGTGCTCTTGGCGAAGTTTACGAGGTCTTCGTCGGCAGACTTCGGAGCGGCAGCTTCAGCAACCGGCTTCTGGAAAGAAGCGGCAGCCGGAGCGGCGTTGCCAAAGAATTCCGTAGCGTTGACGCTAGTGGTGCGCGGCTGTTCAGCAGCGGCGTAGTTAGGATTAGCTTCCGGGGCAAAGCCAGCCTTGTTAAAGGCAGCGTTTTCAGAACGCTTTGCTGCATCGTTCATAAATTCCACGTAGATCTTGCTGGCTTCTTCTTCGGTCGGAACGTCCTTGAGGAATTCAGTAAGGTCGTGGCACTTGTTGAGGATGTCGAGCATTTCTTCCTTGGTGTCAGCCAACGGAGTAGATTCGCTGGCGTAGCAAGAACCGTCGTAAGAAGTCATCTTCTTTGCCGAATCCCAAGACACAGTGACTTCGTAGTCGACGCCATTGGTCGGAGAATGCGGGAAGAAACGACGCTTTTCCTTGTTCTTGCGGTCACGGAGGCTACCCGGACGAGCAGTCTGATCGTTACCCTTGGACTCGGTGTTGGCAGAGTCATCAAACGGTGCGCGGAGTTCACGATCGATAGCGTCGGTATGACGCCAGACCTTCACCTGACCGTTGTTGTTCGGGTCAATATCGTCTTCGCGAACGAGGACGTTAGTGAACCATTCTGCACGTGCACCCATCGAAGACACGGCCTTCGTACGAGCATCGTCCTTACCATAGAGCTTGACAAATTCATCGTAGCGGTTCCACAATGCGTCACAAATCGGGCAGCGAGTCTGACCGGGAATGGACTTGCAGCATTTCACCTCGCGGTGCATCTGACCAGATCGTAAATGGTGATACATAACCTTCACACCAGGATAGGTCTGATTCTTGAGACCTTCAATGCCCTGCGGAAGGAGACGGACGACGGCGTCATAAGTCGGGCTTTTCGCGCTAACGCGAGGCTTCCAAAGACGCGGGTCGGATTCGTAGGTTTTGCCCGTAACTTGGGCAAGGTTGGAAACACCATCAATGGTGAGGAAATCAAGGGAGTTCATATCAGTAGACATAGGGATTTTTCCTTTCTAAGGGTTTCTTAGGGTTATGGGTTTTTACTGATGGTTTGAATTGTAGAAAAAGGAAATTTGAATTGCAAGCAAGCCAAAAAAGCCCATTTTCCGCCAATTCAACCGAAGTTTATCACTTTTGGTTAATATCAACTATTGTATAACCAGCGTCTTTAAAGATTTTTTCAAGCACCGGGTTATCGCCTATAATAATGCCGCCAGACGGCCTTCCACGGCGAGTTGCCGCCTCGATTTTATTGGACACCGAGATGATAGTATCTACAATACTCTCACCTTCGGTTATCCGTGACCATCTATTAGGCTCTTGCGTCACTGCCACGAGCGGCCTCATCCTTTTGAGCTGCGTCATGCATTTCCTTGTGATAGGTAAGTGCTGCAACAGACTTCGCGTGCGAAATGGAAGCTTCCAACTGATCGGCAAGGTTCTCAGGTAGCGAGTAATCATCCTCGTCAGCGTGAATCTCTTCAAGCTTGGCTTCAACTTCCTTCAAGATAGCGTCAAAGTCCCACGTAATCTGGTTAGCCACAATCTTGTTGATTTCGCAAAGGTCGGCGAACTTAGACGCATCGCCAGTAAGCTTTTCGTTCTCGACTTCGTCGTCGATGTTGTTCGGGTCGTAGTCGTCACGAATATGGAGAGTGCCGTCCTTGTCCTTGAACATAATCTTGGCCGCATCGACATCTTCCATCTTGGTCTGCTCGGTGGCCTCTTCGTCGTCACGCTCGAATTCCGGAGCCGACTGCATATAGGACTTTCCGATGAAACAGTTTCTGGACTGGACTTGGGCGAGCCACTTCTTGTAAGCCGGGGTTTCGACGAGAACGCCTGTTCCCGCTCCACCAGCCTTATTACTGCCCATATTCACGATGGCGTTGGTGAGTTCCTTGGACTCTTCCTTGGCCTTCTCTTCCTTTACGGCCATATCGGCCTTGTGTTGGTCAGAAATAACCGTAAAGCTCTTTTGCACGTTAAATTTGGACATTATCTTCACCTTCCTCGTCTTCGTCGTCCATTACCCCCAAGCCAGCCAGCATTTCGGCTTCCTCTTCGGGGTTGTCTTCCATTAGTTTCTCCATAAAGTCATCGTCGTTGATTGTCGTGTACTTTGGAACGTCTTCATCGACTGGAGTTTCATCGACTTTTTCAGTTTTTTTAGAACTGGTCGACTTCGCCGCAATTTCCAAGTCATCCTCAGTCACTACTAGACCACGTTCCTTTGCAACAAGAAGCTTAATGTCGTTATCCAGCATCACGGTCAACTTTGTGGCGTCTACCATCCGTTCTACAGCAACAAGGATTTCCATCATTCCGAAATCCTTCTTACAGTAGCGATTGTAGAACCACCATAAAGCCGAGTTAAGCTTTTCCCTATACTTTTTCAAGGTCGCGTCTGGCATAGACAGAACTATACAAGCGTCACCATCAAACCTAGGAGTCTTCAAATAAGCATCTAAAATTTCAACGATTGATGCGGGTTTCGAGTCGGTCAATACCATTTCATCGAGACTTGCGCCCGGAGTGGTCTGTTCGTCGATATCTTCTGGTGTATCATCTTTGAGATAGCGCGATAAATCCATAATTGAACCTGATGGAGTTATCAGTTAAACTAGTTCAAAGTTACATCAGCGCACTCATATCGCTCAAATTTGCCAGAGCGGCCTCTTGTTCGGCACCAGTTTGTGGCGGTCGGCTCTTCTTCGGAGCAACCGGTTTAGCTCGGTTCATCTTTCCGGAACCAACGCTATTGCCGCCAAACATCGCGCCAGTCGAGTTCTGAACCACCTCGAACTCCTCACGAGCACGATGTTCCTCTTGTACATCCTCCTCGGTTGCCGGATACCACAACATCGTACCATAGTCGCGCTTGGTATAGAACGGAACCTCGTTCTCGCCGAAGCGGTTCTTCTTAATCATATGGTAGTACATATTGAGACCCTTGAGGATATGGTCAATCGTGATGGTAATCATCAAGTCAGCGGTTTCGTTATAACCAGACGATTCTCGCACCGACTCAAGGCCAGCATCGAGCGACGAATAACCAGAACGACCGAACTGGATAGCAGAAAGACCGACCATATTGCGCTCGATACATATTTCGCGAATCTGTTCAGCCTTTGCCTGACCGTCCTTGTACATATTCTCAATCATACCCGGACGCTGGTTCGGTTTCATAATACCGATATAGTCGATTACGAGCATATCGGCTGGTGCGCCAACTTCCGTCTCGTACTCGTCAAGCAAGGCGTCTATTTCGTACGGAGTGGTCGTAGTCTTCATTCGCTTGATCTTCAATCGACCCATCTTCTCTACACTAGAAAGTCGAGCTGCTTCAATCTTGGCCTTACATTCCTCGGTAGAGAGTTCAGTAACTTCATACTGGTCGATACCGGTAAGGTTTGCCGCCATACGACGCCAGAGGTATTCCTCGGAAAGTTCCAAGGAGATGTACATCACGTTATAGCCAGCTCGTACCGCATAACAAGATTCGGAGCAAAGCACGAGCGTCTTACCGACGTTCGGCTGACCGACATACAAACAGAGCGTCTTTTTAGGATAGCCTCCGGTAGTAGGGTCATCCTTGCGCTGCGCGGTGAACACGTTAATGTCAGTAATACCGGACGGAATCGGCTTGGAGACTTCTTTCAATCGGCGTTTGGCCTCGTCAATGTCATCGACAAGGTCGAGACCGAGAGACATATGCAACGAGAAGTTCAGCTTGTTTCTGAGTGCTGGTAAAAGGTCGCGAACCGCCTCGATATTGTTTTCAAAAATATGGACGGCGGACTGCTTGAGAATATTGGTAGATGCCTTTTCTTGGTAAAACTTTTCAAGCATCTGCACCAAGAAGTCTTGCTTCGTAGTAGCTATCTTCGCGTTGCAAAGGTCCATTATACGGTTACGCGCTTCGTCGGCGAACCCTGTGTTGTCAAGACACAGAACCAGCTCCTGAGCTTCCGGCGAACGGTGATGCTTCCTAATGAACTTGTTGACAATAGACACCACTTGCTGGTTAGTCTTATCCTCATACAATGTAGGGTCTAGGTAAGGCATCATCTTTTGTGACAGAATCTTGTCACTAAAGAACGTGCGGATAACCATATCTTCGCGAGTTAAATTATAGACTTCTTGCATAGTTCAAAATCAAATGAGTGTAAGGAGGAAAAGGGGTGTCGCCATCCGCGACACCCAAGATCCATTAGGCATCCTTGTCGGGCTGCATCATCTTCTTTTCAGCCTCTTCAAGGTACTTGATTTCAGCCTTGATGTCCTTTTCGGCATCCTTTTCGGCTGCTTCGACTTCAGATTCATCGAGGTCAAGCTCTTCGTCGTCACGACGGAGTTTCGGCGGACGGAACTTGAATTCGGCCTTGATGTACTCGTTCAGCGGTTCAAGGATGGAACCGAGACCGGCCTTGCAGTAAAGACCCATTTCGGTAAACACACGCCATTCAGACGGGTCCTTGTTCGGGTCCTTAACAACCCAGCAATCCTTACGAGTGGTCTTGCCAGTAGTCTTGTCAATCGGCTTAGCAAGATGGCCATAATCATCCTTATTCCATTTTTCAATGAGACCAGCATGTTCAGCAATCTGCTGCAGACCATAGTAACGGTCGATACCACGGTTGTAGTCGACATAAATCGGAGCCTTGAGCTTAGCCTTGACCATACGGCTCTTGGTCACCGTAGCATTAAGGATAACGCCAGTAATTTCATCGTCCTTACCTTTCTTCTGGTAGCTCTTGTGGAGGCTAAGAATGATGGAAGCGGAGAACTGAGCACCTTCACCACCAGCGATCTTTTCCGGGTTGCCGTACATAGCTCCACTGGAGTCCATATATATGTGGTTAGTGATGAACATCGGAATTCCGAGGTTAGCGCAACGGTTGGTGATGGAACGATACATACCAGCCAAAAGCTTGGCCTTGGTCATATCGGACTTGATTTCACCCTTGGTGGCGTCGTTGATGGCCTTTTCAGTAGAAAGTTCACCTTGAGAGTCCAGCACGATAGCGCACTTACGCTTCACTTCAATGCTGTCACCACGGTCTACTTCGAGGTCGTTAATCACACCGTTAACGGAAATGAAGTAATCTTCAACGGTCGTGATTTCCTTAACCAATTTGTACTGATCTGGATTGAAGCCATTCTGTTCTTCCAATTCTTCTTCTGTAGTTTCACCTTCGGTGTCATACCAATAGATGAAGTAACCCTTCTGCATTAATCCATACGCGAAGTTGTTCTTCGCAATGAAGGACTTACCGGACTGCTGTTTACCAGCAACCATAATGATTTTGTTGAGAGGGAATCCGCCGAACAAATCGCCAGATAGTAAGGCGTTGAAGATGTACGAACCGGAATCGCAATATCCGAAATTCGGGTGGCGGATAAGTTTGTCGGCGTAACGGTCGCCAACCTTGATTTTCTTGAAGAAAGAGTAATCGTCATCGGCGACGGAGGGAGTTACTGCGGGTTTTGATGTTTTTTTAGTTGCCATATGGGTTTTCCTTATGTTTTGGTTTAAGATAACTAAAAGCAATTTGAATTACAAACTGGTGACACAGGGGGTTTTGGGGTGTCGCAATGGATAGCTTATCACTTTTTCTCTGGAACTGAAAGCAAATCGAGTCCTCCTTGGAGGGTTTTCCAAGCATCTTCCTTGGACATCAGTGGGGTCATAAACACGTCAGTATGGTCAAACCTAACCTTGCACCACGGAAATTTGGCGTCTTTTATAGTTAAAGGTGTCTTAGTTAGTATAACCAATGGCTTAAAATCAGCCATTTTCTTCAAATCGTACATACCTTTCGGCCCGGTTAATTGCAATTCGCAACAATCTTTGACCACATTTTTCACTTTTACAGAAATTGGACTGGTACCAAGTTCCATATATATGATAAGATTGCTATCGATATGGTAAAACGCAGCCGCGTCGGGACTACTAATTATACGAAGATACCGTTCAAGATCAAAATACCCAACTAAATGCATTCGTTTCGGCATTTCACGACTCGTATATACATATCGAGCAATTACCGGTTCAAATAACTTTCCATTATTCAAATTGAGGTGAGTCATCAAATCATGGATTTTTGCAAGGTCTTTTTTAAACCCGCCACGTACTGTAATGCCGCGTTTTGCTACATCCTTTATACAACCAGACTCGACTTTAAACTTCGACACAAAGGTATGCCCAGAAACGGTAATTCTTGAATCTTCTGGAAAGTAATTTAAAGCGTTCACAATGTCTTGGACGTCATTAGATTTTGCAGTTACATGATCATCAACAATAAACAGATTAACGGTCTTTCCTATCAAATGGAACGCCGGTATGGATATTCCGTTAGAGTTCCGGTAAGGTTCCTCTTTTCCTTGCACATAATTATGGAACTGGCCGAAATCATCAACCATCCCAAATTCCTTGGCTACGTCCATGTATTCCGATTTATAATCGGACACATAGACAATCTGCCTATCGCCAACTTGCTGAATAAGCATTAGACAATCCTACCACGGTTCTTGAACGTAAATTTCAGCATCTCGGTGCGAGATGTAGGCAAGACAACCGCAAGAACTAAATTATAACATCCGTTATCGTCAAATTCGCAAGAACTACGTTCTGGGTCAATAGTAACCCTAGGCTCGTATTTTTTGACCGCTTCTATGCATTCCTTAAGCAAATCTACTTCATCCGTAGTTGACCCAAGTGTGAATATACGCTCTTCGATATGTGTACCGAAATTTTGATTAAACAATCGCTCACCTTGTGAAGTAAGCAAACAAGAATACACATTCTGAAGAAGACTGGTCTCGTCGGTGACTTCCTTAAAATTACTGTACCCCAGGTCACGGTTATAAATAGCTGAACGACTAGTTTTTCCAGCAATTTTGCCAGGATTCTTCTTAGCGGCAAGTCTTATATTTCGTTTTGTCAAGTCGTTATTAACATATATCGTTGTTGGGTTTGTAAGAACGACTTCCTTGTTGCGTACCTTTTTGAATACTTGTACCGAAGATACACCAGCTACAGAATCTGGAACCAACACATCTATATAATATGGAGACCCGTTCATGATGACGGCATTTTCATTCTGTATCTTAACGACGTTGTCGTATAGTGAGTTGCCGAACGAAGCATCTGGATCATCAACCTCGATTCGCATCACCTTACCGGATTCAATAGACGAGTTTTCTACAACAATATCAAATGGTTCAATATCAAGCAATGCGGCTTCGCCACCCGTAACGATAAAGTATGGAACTTGCTCACCGGATTCAGTAGAATTGAACTCGATAACCGGATTTCCATCACTGAGCATAACCATGCATACCGTAGGCGAATACAAGGTATTTCCAGATAACCACTGTCCTAGTATCGCAGGGTCGATTATAAAATCTACATAGCTGTTATAGCTTCCCAATACCGGTGTATTTTCAGAACGGTTTATATCCTTCAATGCTGGATTAGTTAACTCGGCTATACCTACGGGTATCTGAGTAACATGTTCAAGAACTTCCTCATAGGACATGTCATCACGCCAACCATTGGAATCCATCTGGTATAAAGAAACCGTAGCCTCGCTGTAGCTCATTTTTGATACATACATGCGAAGGGTCGCATTCTGTCCATAATCGACATCCATCGTTATGTTTGGGAATTTAATACATACGATGGACGGAATATCTCCGCCAGCACATTTCAGCTTCTTTTCACCGACATGAACCGCACCGTCACCCTTCGTAAAATACGTATCAAGGTAAGGCGACACAAAATACGTGTTCATCGTATGGTCATACTGAGACGGGTTAGATACTCTTTCCATCTCCGAACCGTCGCCATTATTATACCAGTTTGTGGGAACAGCAGCCGACGGTGTTCTTGGCGAAAAATATACATCAATTTCCGAGTCGACTGGGATTTCGCAATTGTCAATTTCAACAACGTACGACGAATCGATATGGTCTACACGAGATACTTGAACTTGATTATGTATCGATTTGTTCAGCAAGTTGACATAATCGTTAGCTACATACGATGGCAGTGATGCATAAGTCAGCTTCGTAACACCATCGGTACTTTGTGCGACCACTGACGAATCCTTGTATACAACCGCCGTCCACTTTTCGCATACCCAGTCGTCATCTCCTTCGATTTCCAGCGTATTATTAGGCATAACATAATGACTCGACACGTATGTAAACGTTGTTGCTGTCACAGCCACTACCTTATAAGTACCTAGTAATCGGAGGCCATCCGGACCAAGCGTATGAATGCTAGAATACGTGTTATTTCTGATAGTTACCGCGTCGCCTTTTTTCAACCCATGCGGTACACTAGTCGTTACGGTAACATTATTTCCATCAACCGATATCAAGTTGACCGCATACAGATCGGACATTGAACACTTTTCAATAAGCATATTGACCGGATTTGTCGCTTCGGAAGACAATAAAGATTCTCCGTCGACAACGTTACCGCTTGTATTGATAGAAAATTCGTTGTTAGCGTTTCTTAGCGGAACGACCAACTCACAGTTGAATCGATGGTCGTCAATAATGCGAGGCGGTCGAAACGAGCAATTCCAGTCGTCATACAAAACGCCGGATATTCCATCAACGACTAAACCTTTTCCGGGATGTTCAGAATCACCAACATACGACAAAATACCGGAGTAGTTCAAGAATAGCCTAACACGGTAAAGCTCGGACGCAGATACCGGCACTCCGTTAATACTATATGTTCCGTTCGTGTAGGAAGCTGTAATTTGCATAATTAAACCTTATCCATATTAAAGCGTCCAGTACGTCTTCTAGCTGGTTTGATATCTTCTGACGGTGTCATCGTAGAAGATACCGCCTGTTTAGGTGGTTCATCAGTTGTCGGCGCTTCTGGTTGCTGAGTTTTGTCAGTGCTTGGTTCAGTCGTTACCGGATTAGCTTTCGTAGGAGCTTGCTCTGTTTCATTCGTGTTTTCTGGTTGTACTGGCGTAGTTTGCTGAGCTTGGTTATGAGCTTTTGGTTCTGCGGTTGTTACGGTAACTGTACGTAACATGTTTACCAACAACTGCTTAGCTTTATCTAATGACATACCTTTCTTAGAATTGCCGTTAATAAGTGTATTTAGGGCATCATTAACTTCAAGCAACTTTTCCGGTGTATATTTTTCCAACGCCAAGTCTACATTACCGTCTGAACTCTGAGCAAGTTCGTTAATGCACATGTCGACGTTATTCAGATATTGGCTAAGCGGCAATATTGAGTTAACTGTTTTACCAGTCAAGTCTTGAATCGTCTTAATGGAATCAAACCCGATATATTTATCCATCTTGGCAACGTCAATTTCAGTAGCACTGAACTGTTTCGCAAGAGCATTAGATTCTTTTCTAGCACTAAGCGTACTTGAATCAACAGTCCCGTAATCTTGCAAAGCTGGTTCAAGTAACGCATAGACGCCGGTTACAAATGACGCAATATTACTGCAAGCATTTTTTGCACTTTTCAAAAGGCGTTGAAGCGCATTATCCGTATTGTCTGATAATGTTATGTTAAATATCTGTGACATAACGGATAAATATTCATCGAGACTAATAGCATGTTCCAAGGTACTACCAGATTTACTTGGGTATACATTAGAGGCAAAAACGACGTTTTCATTATCAAAAAGTTTTTCGACCGCAAACGGTGCATGTTCTTTACTAAATGCACCATTAGTCGATTCAATAATGTATTTACTTACACGAGATACGGTATTAGCCAGATTTACATAATCGTCATCAGTCATCGCTGGATTCTCATAGCCATCAACAACCTTCCACGCGGTATCCAGTGAGTCTTGGTCAACCGTCATACTCGACGCAACCGCATTAAGAAGTTTTATATATGACGGTATGTTACCCATATGGGCTTTTAAGGTGTTAAACAAGTGTTGACGAGCTTCATCACTACCCATATTTTGAAGCTCTTCATGTCCTTTAGTAATATCAGCGGTCTGTTTATTTTCAGAACTATTTTCGTCGTCTTTTTCTTCTAGTGATTTCACCTGTTGTGTAATTGCCTTGTTAACTAAAGCCGAAAACCTAGTAATATCAAGTTCGCCACGCATGAACATGTCACTTACCGCTTTTCGCGGTTCTATGAGATTGTCACTACCACGGTCTTTAATTAATGGTGTATCAGCAATTACAACACCTTTCTTCATACCGGTTCCTTTAATTCCGGTCCTACGAATCAACTTTCGAATACCAGTATTCACATCAACGCCACCATCCAAATTATATTGGACTTGATCCAAGTCTACTGGCATCGCATAATCACTGTCCGCATTGTAATACTTACGTAGTGATTCGTTAATCATTTTAGCGACACGTTCAGGTATATGGTCTATACCTACCGCCGATTGGGCGCATACAATTACCTTTCCAGTACGACCACCTTTAACGTCGTTATTATGATACAAGGTATATGTACATAGATGTCCATTTAATTCATCTAAAGATTTACCACGCATCTTTAAACTATTTACCACGGAATCCAATGTAAACCAACAAGTCTGACCTTGCTTAAGTGGCTCATTCGTTTCATGAAGCTCAGTTAGATTGTTAGTAGTATTTTTGTCATTGACGATGGCGGCAAGCAAACTACCGTGCATTTTTTCTAGAAAATTAGAATGCGTATTATCAGTTAGCATTGCCTTGTTTAGCTTAAGAGCTATATCTTTCAGGCACTCTATGTCGTTAATACGTTCATGAATTTTGTTAAAACGTTCTAGTTTTCCAGATTTATCATCCATAGGTTCAGTTTCTTGATATACCGTCTTACCGCTCTTTGGATCTATGACCGGCCTCATATAACTAAGACTCGCCATATCGTTAAGTAGAGACGCCACTTTATGAACCGTTAACACCGGAGGCTTAACTTGCGTTCGTGCCAGATTTGGTAACTTCATTTTTCGATACCACGCATTAACCAAAACCATCAATGCGGCGCGAACATCTTTCATCGATACGATTTCATCTTCAAACGCTTCCATATTGCCTCCAATTACGCGTCAGACTGCTCATCAAACGGATCGTATGATGGGCTGAATATATCGGCATTATTAACACGATATTCCGTATATTTATAACCATAATCAAACAACAGAGAACCAACACCAGTTATACTATAACTTTCATCTTCAACTTTCACTTCTAGGCCAAGACCAATACCTAGCATTTGTTCGTAATAAGACGGTCGATTAGTACCATCGTCGATTATGATACCATTCAACGTAGCATACGCTCCGTCAGCCAGCACAATATTGTTATTATCTCCACGAGTTTCATTGGAGCCAACTAACACATAGCAGCCCAAGTTAATTTTTCCGCCATTTTCATCAAATGCATGCTGCTTATAGAGTAAAGAAAATTCCGAATCATCAAGCGCTTTATATTTCAACGCTCTGCTTGCATACTTTGTTATAGAGCCATATTCCAAGGCTGTTTGATAATACGGATTAACAAAGTATATTCGGTCAGTTCTTTCCGACGCGTCTTGATAAAGTACGTTATCGGTTTCGTCTATCTGCGAAAGATATCGATGAACCATCTCACGATACGAGATAATTTTGTTCCAAAATTCTTCGGAAAACTCTTTTGCATACAAGTAGCCGTCATTCATCTCAGCTTCGGCATATAGAGCACCAATAGTGATTTTGGATGAGTCACTAAACTTTTTATTTGATTCGACCGCCTTTTTCTTTTCAGCGGTGGCTTGCTGTACTTTTTCGATATTCGCCAACCGTTCGTCACGGCGTCCTTCGATATTTTTACGACGTTCCTCACCGAAGACTCGCATTGCTTGTCCCATAGAAATCATCAAGCTATCTGGTATATCTTTTTTATTTACCGGAGATTCACGCAATTCATTAAAACTATCCCAAATATCATTGTCGGTCAAACCGTCCGACTCGCCATACTTAAAATACACCAGCATGTTAGCTATGATATTCAACGCATAGCTTTCTGGGGTACTATTGATTATTTTTCTCACCGTAACGCTTGAATTGTTTGGCATAGAAACGTCCCAAATGCTATACGCAGTTTATAAGTTTTTAGTTACTAAAAACCAAAAAGCGACCGGCAAAGCCAGTCGCATTCATAGGAAATACAAATTTAAACCAAATATTCAGGCAGTTCGATTAAAACTGGCGCCTCACCACTATCGTCCAAGCTGTCGTCAGTTATTATAGGAACTGTATCAGATTCTGTATCACCGCCATCGTCCACCGGACCATTTGCCTCCTCGTCCAGCGTACGCATGCTCTTTATAAGGATGGCGTAATTCTCGATAAGGTCATCGTCATCAAAGTAAAATATGTCGTTAGGTACGCAACCTGTATATAAATATTTCATCGCCATCTTGTAGTATTGCCTATGGTTTGGTACCCATACATCGAACAAGAATCCAGCTTTGTTAACCAACGTACCAATAGGTACAATATCAGGTTCACCACCTATAAGCAACACTTCCATACCGTTGGGCAAATTATCCACCTCATTAAGCGGGTCATCTCGATATTCCTTGTTTGGACGGATAGCTCTGGAGACCGTTCGGTCGGCAGTATATATATCGTATAGATATCCACCCGGACGGTAAATAGCGCCGTAATACCGCATAGATTCGTTTGCCGCCATAGATTTAGCCAAGTCAAAGCCGATATCGTGTGACGGAATTGCTGGATTTTTTTGCATGTAATCACTTACGTACGACCTAACATCGCTCGAAGGGTCAATAAACCCAAGCGATACTACCTTTTTACAGTTTTCAGCCATAAGCGACGACAACGTTGCATGCTCAGACGTTTTAAATGTTGGGTCGAACTCGTCAATACCTTCCAAACGAACACGGCTGGACAAAATAAACGGAACTCCCTCAAGTATGAACAGTATAGCGTATTCGCACCATGCATACATGCCCAATACACCAGATGTACAGAATATCTTTATCGGACGATTCCAGTATTTCTTGTCGTATGTTTTCTTGCCATCAATGACCGTCTCGCCGATTGCAACGTCAACAAAGTCCTTGAACTCCGATTTCATGTCAGATCCGTCCAAATCAGATAAAAATACCATGTAATTTGAATCTAACGTTGTAAATCCATGTTCGATGGATGTCATACTGCTTGCCGACGATAATCCGGCGGAAATGTAGTCCATTGCTCGCTGGACTAGCTTTCCTGTACTGGATAGTTTCCAACCGACCACTAAAAACTCAGATAAGCGACCGGGTATGGCGGTCACTTTTGAAACTATTCGTCTGACGAAATTAGTAAACGATGTCTGTACGTTTTGTATCTTCGATTTCAACATAACCTACCAACGGACCCATGACACGGCACCAGTTGTGGTACATCTTGTGAAGGAAATCGCCCTGCTCGGTCAAGCGAGACTGCTGAAGGTCATCGAGCTGTCTCTTAACAGCGAATGATATACCCGGCGGAAAATCGGTAACGTCGATATCTACAAGGAAATCTGTTTCGGCAACTGGTTGGCCGTCCTTGCTCATAGTAAAGCCAGCCTTGACCTTCTCCTCCTCTGTAGGAGACAAAAGCTTATGAACTGTCTCATATTCAATACGACGTTGCCACGTACACGGCAGCGTATGGATGTAACCAATGGCGAACACGCGGTCAACCACCGACATTTTGATAATCTTTTTCTGTTTGGTTTCTTCAGTATTCATAAAAACCTCGGTATTTACTAAATTATGTCGTTTATGCGATTGTTACGCAAATTCTGAGCAAAATTAACATCATTTTGGTTTATTTCCAAGCTTACCCTGAAACGGAACTTGAACTTACCAATCTCTTTCACTATTGGTATAGATTTCATTTCTTTCGGTTCAAAACTTATATAAGCCGACCAGTTTCCGATTCTAACCATCTTCGTTACACCCAAAACCAAGTCTTCGACATTCAATATCAGTCCGGTCTCGATTACGCCATCTTCGGTAAATTTAGTGCCATCTATATCCTTCGGCTTGTAGGTAACGACCAAATCGCCATTCGTACCGCCGAATAAACCATTGTTTCCGGCACCCTTGATAGTCTCGGTAAGCACACCCGGACGGTAGAAAATAGTCTTGCTGACCTTTTTCTTCAAGAAACCCCTTCCATCGCACGTTTTACATGGATTGACTTTGATAGTACCAGTCGCATTACACCTGTTACAACCACGCTTCTTACCGTCCTTGATGACATAGCTGTAACCGCCGCAAACCGGACACTTGCACTCACGGTTTCCACCAGTACCGCCACAGTCTAGACATTCACATATACGAGTGAACTTAACCGGCATTTTTTCACATCCAGCCAAATAGATGTCTAGCGGAATACTGACATTCAGCTTGATATTAGTGCCGTTTTTCATACGAGGATCCTTAGTAGGAGCCTTCCCGAAGTCACGAGCAACTGTTGGCTTTCCAAACACAGTGGACATCATCTCGAACATCGCCGTATTGGCGTTCGACTCGTCATACTTCTTTCGGGCGTCCGGCTTTCCTATAAGTTTGTAAGCCTCGTTAAGTTCGACCATCTTGGTATCGTCACCGTTGTTCTTGTCCGGGTGATACTGTCTAGCCAAGTTCTTGTACGCCTTGTCGATTTCTTCTTGGGTAGCGTTGAATTCTACACCTAAAACTTCGTAAGCAGTCATATTAAACCTCGTCGAAATTATAAACTAGTTCAAAAGTACCGGTAACGCTATATGGACGCATTCCAATTCATCAAAGATTGTATAGGCAAGTGCAAGAACGGAAAACAGATCCGCGAATCTTTCCAGCCACAAAAGGACAAGGAAAAGCGTAAACACGCCAAGGTCGGCTTCAAGGAATATGGATTCGACAGTAATCCCGGCTTCGGTCACCTAGCGTCATCGTCTTCTGGCGGAAGTACCAGCCCTGTCGTTATGGGTACTAGCTCGATTGGAACGTCAGGACCGGTTGCCGACATCGGCATGGGTTCCGGAGACGCTGGCGGTTCCGCTTGCTGTTCATCCGTGGGAAATCTAGGTATAGACGCAATCCTTGAAAATTTCGAAAAGGAACATCCTTCTTCAGACGTTGTTACCGAAATCCGTCAACTTTTCGAAAACGTGAAGAAAGGACAAGGAATCCTATACCACGGTTGTGACGGCATGTCCAACGCAAAGACAGAATCGGCCAATCCGGCTGCCATCGACAACTCGCAACTGTCCGCTCTAGCGGCATCGTGCGAGGCCGCTCTCAACGCATTCAAGAATTATACTGGATTCGACTACACTACTTTTCGAAAATAAATAAAATTCGCATTGTTAAAAAGAGAGGCGGTTTATTACCGCCTCTCTTGTTTTAATCGTTAGCCGCATGTACTTCTGGCTGGAACTCGTCGTCCTTGTCAGTTTCCTCTACCGGTTGAGGCTTAGGATCCTTTTCGGGTTGCTTGATTACCGTAGGCTGTTTGGTTTCCTTCGGACGGTTCACCTTCGGTAGCTTATCTACGTCATAAACAGGAGCTTCGGAGTCGTAGCTATTGGTCTTACGATTATAAGACTTTCCAGTAAGCACGCCCATCTGAACATTGAAGTCTTGTGCAATATCCTGGTCAGACGGTTTACCGTTCGCTTCAGCAGACGCCATGTCATATGCTGTACGGACAGCGGCAACATAAGCATCCTTGGTCAATAACCCAACACCATCTACATACACCATATTGCTATTAACAGATTTCGTATTAGTTAGACCCATCATATCTTCACCCAATACAATGGATTCAGGAACCTTCGATTCAGAAGCCGAATTCTTGACATAGCCTAAACGCTTCGGACTGACACCAGTGATATACGTCATGATGATGTTATCCATATACGACTCGGCCATGTTAACGAAATCTTCGTCGTAAATGTCGTCCATATCTACACCAGACGAAAGCATCTGGTTGGATGCAATGTATAACCAGTACACCAATGTTTTCACATCGATTACCAAATCATAGTCTGTAAAACGAACAGTTTGGCTAGACTTACCTTGGCTAAGGTAGTTAGAACGAGTCAACGCCAAGTTCATCTTTTTAACCAATACGTTACTATCCAAACCGTGCTTAACAGAGTAATTCGGGTCCATACGGAGGTGGGCAAGACGCTGACGAGCCGGACTAGATGGCAAATCAGTACCGACTCGGCGAGACGTATTGCCTTCGTCGATAGAAGCCATTAGCTGATTCTTCATCTTGGCAGCGGCTTCGCTCCACGTCTTACTGCTACGCTTAAAGCTGCAGATATTCTCGATAAGCGTTTGAAGATTCTTCACTTCGGCATCGCTAGTATCACCAAAGTAGCCAATTGGAGCGCCCGACTGGCTATTCATATTCTGGAACTGTCTCAAAATCGAGAACATAGCCTTAAACGACGGTCTAGTCATCATCTGCATCTGGCTTGCCCTAGAACCGCAGTACATCATCGTCGCAGCCATCACATCCTTGATAGACAATTCGTCAGGAATCGCCGCCACAAGGCTCGTCATCTTTTCGACCCAGTCTTGGTCAACCTTAGACAAATCCTTGGACACACGTTCAGGAAACACGTTGGTTTCGGAAGCGATATCACCCATGTCTTCGATTGTGTACGATTCGTCATTGTTGATAAGCGCCGTCTTTGCACGGTCGATAAGACCAGCACGAGCACTCTTCTGGCCTAGAGAAGTCGTTGCAACAATAACGTCGGCAATAGGAGTTTCAAGATCATCGGCCAGCGCGTGAATAGATTTAACGGCGGACTTGAGTGCGTCAGAAGTCTTCTTATTAGACAATGTGACTTCACCAGTCATTTCATCTATTTTACCAATATTGTCCGCAATCTTAGAGCAGATGTATCGGCGAGCCGACTTCACAAGACTTGTCATAGCATATTTAGAAATTATTACGTCACCCGTCGATTCAGATTCCGACAAGTTAAACGTAATCGGATTGTCCGGGTTAAACCAAGACGCAATAATGACCGACTTATCCACATCAGGGTCAATGCCTACGCCGGAATTGATAGAAGAATTCGCCTTAACTGGAGTTAACGAATTATTGGTATTAGAGTAAGTAAACGTGGCTTTGTCACGCTTAGAAGCCCACTCGGCACCAGTGGTACGTCCGTTATTGCCACCCGGCTTTACAAATTCCTTGGCAAGCAGACGGAGGTTGTAACCGTTAGCCATGTGGTTAACCGCAGTCATGGTAGCTGGATAGTTCAACTTACCAGCACGTTCATCGTCAAAAATGGCGTTGTAGATAATACGTTGTGGAAGCGACGGAGCAATCTCGCCATACAGCATGTTACCATTGATCAAGCTGCTTTCAATACTGTTGAACATACGTTCGGCACGTTCGTTGTCGCTATAACGTTCATCATCATCGACAATGCTATGCTCAAAAGTCTCCATAGCCTTACCAAGTGCATATGCATACTTGGCAAGTTCCAGATTCTTACTCATAGCAGCACGCAAGTTGTCTTTGAAGGCAAGACGTTCAGCCTTTTCGGCGTCTGAAACAATACCGGTTGTCTTAAAGTTCTTAGGACGGAGTCGAGCACGCGCAAATGCGTCAATCGGGTTATCTAATTCATCATCCTTTGCATAAGCATCCTTATTAGCATCATGAATCTTCGATGTGTTATCCAAACGTTCGATAACATTATCGTCGCTTGCGATGATACGACCAATCTTGTTAATCAATGAAACCAAGCCAACATATACTTGCGTTTCGTCGGCATTGACAAGTTTGCCGACAGCATCCATCACATAATTGATGACCTTCATTGACCCTGGGTTTCCGCTTGCGTTACCGACATAAGTACGAATAGTCTTAATATTGTCATAGACATCAGAAATGTCCATGCCAGACGGACTGAACAGTTCATTACCGAGAACAGTCACTACGTGGGACACCGTAGAAACATCGTCATTCGTATAAGCGTTCTCGCTTTGCGCCTTTACGTTGTAACGACTATCTGCGTTCGCATGAGCGACTTCCCAGTAATGGCTTGCTTTTTTAACGTCAATCGGCGTAATAGAACCCGTTTTAATTGCCGTAATCATTTGACGAATTACCGGAGTTCTATTAGTCTCTTTATCAAGCAGTTCAGTAGAGGTATTTACTAATCCGTTAATTACCTTAATTCGTTTTTGTAAATCCCAAACCGCGTTCTGCTGAGTTTCGGTTAAGTCAGAATCATCCTCTGTTAGAACACCAAGTTGGTCATTCAACCGATTAATGGTGTTCTTCATTACAGAGATAGTATCCAATAGTTCCATAGCTCTACGGTATGGATTGGTATCAATCTTAATCTTGCTTATAACGTCATCAAACGAACCAATTGGGTCTTTAGCAACGTCTTGCTCATCAACTTCATCGCCATACACTTGCTGCAAGCTATTATCATCAAGATTTTCATCGAGCTGATTCAAATCCAATGCGTTCCGATTTTCCTTATCAAATATTGATACTGGAGCGGCTTGGGTCAAATTCTCAGTCGGTACATTATCATACTCGAATTCATGGTTTTCTCCATCAGCTTCTATATCAGTCTGATTTGCTTCACCAACCCCACTCAAAGTAATTAATAGCTGAGTAGGGGTATACAACTCGTTGAACTTTTCATACGGTCGATTTACTTTAGCAAACTCATCGCAAAGGTCTTGAACAGTATACAAGTCATCGGTCGTATACTCACTTCCAGTAAATATTGTATTCCAGCCGTCGATCAAAATATTACGGTTTGCAATTTCTTGGTCAACAATAGGGTCTCCGGTTTTCTGATCAATTGATTCATTAGTAACTGTTTTCAAATAACCGGACCAACGATTAGTAGTTTCTGGATTAACAATCAACTTAATAATGTTGGATATCTGGCCACTATCAGCGTTAACTATAGCATTATCAGACATATCCAATTTAACTTTTTGAGCCTGTGCATTCCAAGAAGCAAAACTATCAAAATAGCCAACAGTCTTATTTAGCAAATCGTTCGTGGTTTTGTCGTCATATTCTCCTTCTCCGTCTCTTAAGAATATGGCATTCTTAATGGCAAGCGTCAACGCAGTAACAGCGTCTTGGTCAGCTTTATTAGTGGCGCTACCTACTCGATTCTTTTCGGAAGTCAAGAAACGATATACAGCGAAGTCAACCGCACTTTGACCTTGGATAACAAAAGCTTCGGCTGTTGGTGTAGCTTCATAAATCTTCTTACGCTGGATACTCGTTAACGCGTCACTTTTGATATTAGTGCAGCTACGAATATAAGTGTTAACGACATTTGTGAACGCCTTTGCTATGGCAGCGGTACGTGTGATTGCTGGCAAAACATCATATTTATTTCCGTCAGCAACCGTAGTGGCCTTTTCAAGAACCGTATTAGCAAGGTTTTCCAAATCAGAGCCACTCTCATTACCCGTGGCAAAACCGGCATTCTTCAATTTTCTACGGTTGTCAGCCGTGTAAATTCTCGACTTGACAATCTGTTGTTTTTTCTTTAGATCAGCCAAACTGAATGCAGGGTCTTGGTCACCTAGACGCGTTTGAACATTAGTCACCAGCGGACTAATTTCTTTCGCATCTTCAAAATCTTCGCCGGTGACTTCAGACGCTGGTACGATTCCATTAAGAACACCCCAAGTATTCTTGATTAGAACCAACTTAGGAGATTGATAGTTTTTGGCAACTGAACGGATATCACTAAGTGGAATCGAATCGATCTCATGAAGCGATATCGTAGACAACCTTTTTAACCTAGGGTCTTCTTTTTTATTTTTGTCATTGTCTGCATTATTTTTCGATTTGGCGTTCATATTCATAATATGGACATCCGTTCCATCATTAACGAATAATGCTGCAAGTTCATCACCAATCGAGGTTTGTCCAGTCTTTTTAACACGGTCATTAGCGTTGTAATCACCATAACCATATACGGGTTCAGCCAAGTAATCAGGCGGTGTATTGGTCATCGCTAAATAGATCAAACGCACTGTATCAATAATTTTCGAGCAATATTTTTCACTCTTGTATTCCTTCAACAAGTCATCGAACAGTTGTGTAGACACATATTCAGCCATTTTCTGGTGAACAAACAAAGCGTCATCTGTGTTATTAGCCAATGTATCGGCAGTTATCACATCAACTAGTTTCGGAGTAAGCTGTTCTGGCTTCACTTGTGGAATACAATTCTTGAAAATAAGTCGCATTGCCGTCATAACGTCATTCTGAGTGACTCGCGGATTCTTACTATCAATAGAACCCGTAGGTTGCATAGAAAGGCGCTCGGCAAAGTTTGCCGCAAACAATTTGATATAAGAGTTCGCGAAGAATCGAGTTTGGCCAGAAATAACAGTATGCTGGTTAGCTTTATCTTCTGGAATGTCAATGTTTTTAGGTACTATATTTTCGGATGTATTATCATCATTAGACTGATTAATGCTATCGCTAGTGTCATTATCATCTATCCGAGCTACATTCTTTGTCTTAGACAAACTACTTTTAGTGCGCTCGGCGAAATTATTAAGGAACCGTCCCATTTCCGGAATTCCGGAATTTTTTATGGCATTATCTTCAGCGATATAACGAGCAAGCAACAAGTTTGCCGCTAAATTTACTTGTTGCTCGGTCGCCTTGTCAGTTCCTACAGTTGCCATCAACACCGCATTAATAAAATCAGCGGCAGAATTAAGTCTATATACGATATTGTCGAATTTGTTAAAAAGTGCACTTGACGCCGAGGTATCATCTTCAACAGCCGTATTAGGACGTGATTTTGTACCGAGTTCAGCCGCACTAATAAACGCAATACTAAATTTTTGAGATGCGACAGCCATCGGATTATTTGACTGTCTACCAGATGCGTTCAAATAGTTATTCTTAAAAACTAGATAAGCATAGTTAACGGCTTCGTTCGGAACCGACTTATCATTAAACGCTTGAACTCTATCAAACAGATATTTAGCCAAGCTTGGGATAACGGTAGAAACCAAATAAATACAGCCTCGAACATAATAGGCTTTATTTTCCGCCGTATAACGAATACCAGAGCTGTACGGACTATTATCAATGCCGTTGTCCGTATTCTGTTGCTCGTTAGTCGGCGTCATTGTATTGACTCTTTTTCTAATATCGTCTAAAATCGATACAGCAATCGGGTTTGCGCTAATCATGCCATACGCAAACGGACGTTTTACATCTAAAGATTTACCGCTTCCGAGGAAATCGTCTATAGTCTGATACGCTTGCTTAGCATAGGCATTAACTGTACCTGGATCGACGCTTTCAATTAGATTACGAGACATCATAATGCTACCACAAAATTCTTAACCGTAGTTTATAAGCTTTTCAGTGAACTACCCACCGCCTAAAGGCGGTGAGCTTCGAGTTTTCGCTTCGACGGAGCCGCTTGTGCTAACCCAGTAGAACCGGGAGGCATAGAGGCGGCTACCTCAGCGGAGGCGTGTTCCACGCACTCAGCACGTTTAGTCGTGCCAAACAAGAGTACATTACAGGCGGAATGCCAATCCCTCGGCTTGGTATAACCGCAATCGCAGTGATATGTGCGTTCATCCAAACCTATCTGATTGACGGCACCGCAGACCGGACACATCTTGGTTGTCGGCAGCCACTTGGACAGCACGAATGCACGGTCTGCCTTAACCAGCATCTTAATGCGCTGTTTAAGGGCACCCATGCAAGAATGCTGCACTTGCTTGCCGAACCACGTCTGGTGCCAGTTCTTGATTTGCTCGTCTTGTATGTAGATGACATCGTAGTTGGACACAAGGTCGTGGTATATTTTGTTGCAGATGTCCTTGCGGATATTCGCGACATGTTCATGCTCACGGGCAAGCTGCTTCCTACAGTTCCATCGCCGCTTGGAGTCCTTCTCTTTCTTGTGCCTATTCAACATCTTTGATAGGTACTTCAGGTACTCGGTTTCTTGCACTTTGCAATCGTAGGTCTTGTTGTCCGATGTCGTTATCGTGTTCTTGATGCCGAAGTCCAGGCCGACACTCTTGCGGGTGCGGTTTCTCGGTTCCTTCGGCAACATAATGGTGAGCTTTACATAGTAGCCGGACGCCTTGCGAATTAGCTTGGCGTCCGCTATCTCGTATTCCTCAAACTCTATCTGATGCAAGCCGTTCACTTTCAATTTCCTGAAACCAGGAATGGTGATATGGCTTGCATCCAAAATCTTCGTGAAACCCGTAATGATGGGAATGCAGTTCACTTCGCTTTTGAACTTCAGCGCACCGACCTTTATACCCTTCTTCTTGGCCTTGGCAAGGTTGACAATGTCGGTCTTCTTCTGGGCTACAGTAGCCCTGTGGAGAACAGACGGCAAGGTGATTGGCGAAGTTACTGGGTTCTTGTCCTTGTCGTAGTGAACAACGTCCTTATGCTCGGTGTACTTGTAATCGAACATGCTGTTGTCGGGATTGTCCTTGGACAACGACAGCATGTCGTTGATTACCCACTTTGCCTCCTTGAAGCAGTTGGATAACTTCTCGAACACCGATTTGGGATTGTGCCGTATGGACACCTTAAGCTCGAAGACACGGCATATCTGCGTCTTACGACGGGCATGCGTCTCAGCCATGCTCGCCTTAATCCTCGCCTTCGTATCTTCGCTTCTTATCAGTTCCATATCAAGTTTCTTGACTATACTTATAGTTTAGAAGTTTTACTCAATAACTATATCTATTTTAATAGCCTTGAATTGTTATTTATTTCTTACATTTGCACCCGGCGGGTCTTACCCACGCCCTGAAGGGCGTGAGCTTGCGACCGCCCATTTGTCAAGCGGCTTTCATCTCACCCACTGAAGATGGGTGAGTTTTCTCGCCGCTATGTTATAAACTGACGTACAGGTAAAAAGTTAGGTACGTTATGGCAAGTATTACAGCGGCGGAAAAGGAAAAATACCTAAATAATATCAAAAACGCATTGTCATCCGAACCGAAGGTCGGATTAGAAGCTGCCATCCGTGATGGTATCAATAAAGCTGTAGATGCTTGTATCGATTCAGTTTCGTCAACCGATAAAAGTACAGAAAGAGCCAAAGCTGATATCAAATCCAGCGTTTTAAATAGTATTGCTGACTTGATTACCAGCTCAAAATCTAATAAAAAAAATACGCAGGATTGGTTAACGAATACCGAAGAACTTATCGCAATAACAGCAACTATATCTTACCTTTGTGCATATTCATCAGTACATGATGTAGATTTGGAAGTAGTTCGAAAATTGTACTTGGCGTTTCAATCTAAAATTTCAAATTCTAAATCCGTCGATTTTTCTACGTTTTCGGAAATTTTAGATAATTACCAGATTGAACCGTGGGTTACTAAAGATTCGTTAATCGTATTTATCCAACATTTAAACTCGATTAAAGGTACGATTACCGCTCAAAATCTTGGGAGCGATGAATTAGATAACCAAGCTAAACATAACAACAATATACCAGCGGAACAACAACCCGATTCCAGTGAAACGGTACCGCCAGAACAAACGGCTACGGTTCAAAAAACAGAAACACCGGCCGAGGAAAAAACGCAAGTACCGACCATCCAAGCTGACAATTTGAAAGAACCCGTACCTAGTCCAAGTTCTGAAGTCAATCAAGACACCGTTACAAATGAAGATGTCCCGAAAACAACCAGTCCGGTAAATACGGATGGTAACTCGAACGATGTTACCCCAAAGACTGATATTGACAATCCGGTTGATACGCCACAAGAACCAGACAGCAAAGTCGAACCTACAAACATTGTTAACGAACCTAAAAACAATGTTAACAATGTTGTAACCCAAACTAAAGTAGACGACTCGTTAGTACCAGATTCCGAGCTAGTAAATTCGGATAACGTATTCAACACTGAACCAATCAAATCTCCGGCTATAGAACCCGTTAAACATGTTATAGAACCAGTGGATATTCCGGATACTAATCCAGAACCAGAACCAGATCCCACGGTAACACCCGAAGCAAATCCTATTCCGTCCGAACTGAAGCAAAACAACGACAATCCCCCTCAAGCTGTAAATACACGGCGTACTCCTATTCATTTCAGACTTCCCGAAGGGTTTAGACATTCGGTAAGCACTGCGATTTGGAACACCCCAGTTATAACAGACTTCGGATACCCGTTCCTAAACTTCAGCAGCGAGGCTATCCAGCACTTGTTCAAGACAAAGGACTTAGATGACAAGAAGCGTACCTTCAAGCACATCAAAAAGATGCTTAAGGAAGCCAAGAAACGCTACGGTGGAATCTGGAAAGCTATCTACGGTGCTCCGCTCGAACTATTCAAGAAATTCGCCAACGACCCAGGTACCCGCTGTGTACCGAACTTTCTGAAGGTTGATGCTGACATCTTGGATGAAAACGCCGATACGGTAACCGTAACGCCTATCATGTATTTCAGCGTAGACCCAGCATATCAGCCTAGCGTTGACGTCCCAAGGGAATTCTTGGAAAACTTCTACGACGTGCTTGACTATACAAAAGCGTTCAAAACTTATGCAAAGTTTACCGATGGATTGTCCATGCAAGAATTTTATGAAGAAATTCTCGATAACGGAGGACGTAGTCCGTTCTATCTCCTCATCCCCAAACAGGCTAAGTTCAGTCGTACTGACGTTTCTCCGGGTTCTTTGTTCTCGGCACTGTTCGGCGGAACTCGTTGCATTATGCTCAAGACAATCTTCAAAGGTAAGAGAGGTTGCTTCTTGATAGACAAGAAGTCGGCAAAAAGCCTCTACTCCGACATCAACTAAAATCAAGCCTTGCGACGAGCAAGGCTTTTCAATTAGCAATAACTATATAAACTGCAGTAAAAGTAGTAGGCTTTCATATGTTGGAGTATATGTTCAATACCGACCTCAATGACGATTTTGATGACAATGAACCGGAAATCGACGCTGTCAGCGTAGAAGGAATGCGGTCTATCATCGACGCAATTGAAGGCGGTATCGAATCAGTTCCTAATACCAAGGTTCTGACCGAATCCTTACGTGACGGTAACGGAAATATTATCAATCCGTCAGACGATCAAAATGATTCAAAGCAACAAACTTCAACTCAATCTGAACCGTCTGGTGAACCGTCTGACAAACCATCCAGCAAACCATCTAGCGAACAGTCTGACAAACCGTCTGGCGAACCATCTGGCAAACCTTCATCTACCGAACAACAAGCTCCAGAAATCGGTGCATTCGAACTACAGTTTCCTAAAGTTGCCGACGGTATCAAACGACGTTACAAGTCTAATCCCGAAGATGGCCAAAAGCTTATCAAGTTTTTGAATAAGCATGTAAAGCAAATTGCTGAGAAGTTAAAAACGTTTGGTGACGAAAACGTAACCATCGACACTAAACTAGTAGGCGCTTTAACCAACTACTACAACGGTAATCAAAAAGACAAGATTACATTGCCGTTCCGTACGGCAAACACGGCAAACATTAATCAAGAAACCAATACGGTAATGCCAAAAGAAATTCCGGTTATAAAAATTCCAAAAGGATTTAACCAACCGCCATCAGTTCTGGGTGAATTCTGTACGTCTAATCGGTTTGGATTTCCTATGATTAACTTCGCTAGCGGTACAGTGAAGGAATTGTTAAAACCAGCAGACGACATTGGTTATTTAAAAACGCTTGTCAAAGAGTTTGTTAAAGAAATAAAGAATACACCAATCGCTAAGGCACTTGGAAATCGTACTATGTTCGGTGGATGGAAAAGCATCATACAGCGCGTTCGGAACTGCGGTCGTGCCAAGTGCATTCCAATCGTACATAAACCGTTAAAAATAACTGGCGGAGAAAATATAGAAGCATTATTCAACGGTGCACAAAACAGTCTAGATGGTGGAAACAACACGGTCTTTGTCAACCCAATAAACACACGTTCCACACAGATTACTGAATCAGTAAATCCCATCGACGAACAGACACTGACCGAAGGCTTACTCGATAAATTCCGTGGCGAAACCCAAGACAAGAACTATTTTATGGACGGTCCGGAAATCGAAATTCCGATTCCATACTTGACACAGTTCTACCAGATAAATAAACCCTCGTCGCCACAAGGCATGGAAAAGTATACTCGCTACATGTCTAAGGAAAACTTGGATGACATCTGCAACGCCATCGGTCCGGAAGCGGTCGAAGAGGCGAAAAAATCCAACATGTCGTTCAAGGCGGCTATACTGTATACCTATGTGAAGATGAACGACGGTATACTGCCCTACTATATCCTTACACCGCGAGATGAACCGAAGGAACTTCTCAAGGTTACGCCTAAGCCGCTTCTCAATGGAATGTACTTGGTGAAATCGGTCGCCGGTCCGAACAAGGCTACTGGATACTTCATCTCTACCAAGGAACGCGAACAACTATTCGATCTAGGTTAAATATGGATAAAACCTTATTCTTGTCTCAGCTTTATTTAGGCCGTACGCAACTCGAAGCAAACACGGCAGACTTTATCAAGAGGGTAAAGGATTCAGAAGCTATGTTCAAGAAAAAGAACCGTCGACATGTTGACCGCTATACTAGTGGCAAGCAGCTTGAACATTATTATCAAGGTGTGACAGCCGATAACGACGGAAACACAGTTGTTATATTCAAGATTCCGTCGTCCAAGAACAAGAACGCCAACCCGGCTGACTACAAGTTTTACTATTGCTTTATCGACATAATTCCGAAAGACACTACATTGTTTAACCTAGCCAAGGCAAAAGCAAGACTAGGTGAACGTATCCAAATACTGAAGGACGCCGACATCAAATTTTTCTGCACGTGTCCAGACTTTAACTGGTCTGGTATGCGGTATAACGCTAAGCACATAAACGACAGTCTCCTATCTGGACAACACTCCGCCGATGACCGTGACGACCACGGCGAAGATATCAATCCGTCAATCAGAGACCCTGAGCACAAGACCATAATGTGCAAACACTTAGTTGCCGCTTGTAGCGGTTTGCTGACTAATGCGGCTTCCATCATGAAAGATGCACGCAATTATGTACAAGAACGAACCGAAGAACCAGAAAAACCCGTAGATATGCCGCTCGGTAAAAAAGAGGAACCGGAAGAACAGAAAGCCGAGGCGCAAGCAAAGGAATTCTTTGATAACGTACCCGGTTTCAAGACAGAGGAAACGTCCGAAGCATTGGGAAAGCTTTCCGACGAAATGTCCGATGAGGCAAAGGAAAATCCGGGTATGAACGTAATAGGTGCCGATCCAAACGTAAACGAACCGACCGAAGAAAACGACATAACCGATGAGCATCCACTAGACGGTATAATTGGCGGTGAACCAGAAGAAAAAGAAGCGAAGCCGAACAATCTTGCCGACCTCGCTGAGGAGTCTGAATTGGATATGTTCAACCAGCCACTTGATGATGAATCCGAGCCGGATTACGAAGACGAGGACAACGAAGATCTGAAAGACGCTCCGCTCCGACTTCCTGTTTAAATAGGCTCTATACTTGCAACCTTGGTTTCCTCTGAATTCCATTTCCAACCAAGGTTAGAGCCAATAAACAACCCCATCAATACGTCCAAGAACCCGCGTTTAACCGGATTCTTTACTGCCTTGAGCGTGTAATTAATGTACATGCGGTCGATTTGATCACGAGTATACGCATCCAAGCCACCTTCCTCGTAAAGTGCAGTCAAAAGCATCGACATACCAAGCGACAGGTCTAAACCTAAAAATTTCAACATTCTAATTAACCACTTCGGAAACGGATGCGACTTCATCGTCAAGCCTTTCCGGACTATGACACGGTGCTCATCATTTTCAATGAAATCCTCACCACCGTCTGTCATTTCTGTATGGTAGACCAGCTTGATATCAACAATCATATCCTTGTCAAGTATGTAACCGGATGTACCCGGTATACGACCAATATTAGGTTCATTCTCAAAAATAATTTCACGAATGTAAGTAGCCATAGAATACTCGATACCTAGTTTCCTTATGAAAACTAGCTTATTATTCCTCAGTTGCTACGTTTTCGTCTACCAAAGACAAGGTGTCTACCGTTTTTATTCCGCGTCGGCTCATCTCGGCAAAGAAACCCTCGTCGGCCAAACAAGGCATAGACGCCTCTACCATATCGTAATACTCAACTTCGGTAATAGTCGGTATACCAAGTTCCAATAGTTCGGAATCCATTATTTTTTTCAAATGTCCGCAATAGTCCTTCGGAACGATTACCGAGTCATGTACCGTACAGAACGGGCAGCCAATTTCGTTGGTTATACGTGGACAAACTCGTTCAAAAATGAACCAGCTCTCTACTTTCTGCAACTCATATGCCAATGCCGCATGGCAGTTCTGTTTCATAGAGTACAAACAGCGGAGTAGTGTCGGAAACCGGTCTTCCCAAACCCGCTTAACCGCAGCACGAACTGGTTCTTTTTCCTCGTTGAAGTATCTCGGCGAGAACAAAAAAGAAACCACGCCGCATTTAGCCTCTTCACGAGAAACTGTACGATCAAGATCAAAATCCTCACTCAGTTCATTGGCAAAATACTCATAAATCTGGTGTGAATTAACCAAATCAGTAAACTGGCACAGCTCAGATTCCATGCGGTCCAAGGTAGAATCACATTGCCCATCGTACCAGAACGGCTTGAACTGGATAAACGTATCCGAACACTGCTCAGTCAATCCACTACGGAATACGTCAATATAACGCCTGAACACGGGTACGATGAACGCTACTTGACTGGACTTGATGTCGACCTCGCCAACTTCTTTTCCATCACAGCGCAATGCGGTGGCACGTATCTCCTTCTTCATGCAAGTAACATTCGTATGAATACGCCCGTATCGGTCGTGCTTGACGTACATAGCGTACGGCTCAGATCCAACATCGCTAAAACGCTGTATCTTGGCTCTTTCCAGCTTCTCCTTGTATTTCGATAGCTTACCCTCAGAACGGAGCTTGTCGAACGTAGCATCCGCAGCTTCCATATCTATGGTAAAATGGGACAAGTTGTTGTAACAATCCTCAACTACCGGGTCGGACATCGAAAATTCCTTGCGCTTTTCCAAAACGGCGAACCAACGGTCGAGGACGGTCTTGGACTTAATCGTGTATGAACGGAACTTACCGAATACTTTTACCGACTCGTTTGAATAACGACGTACCGAACGCGAATTGAGGTACTTTGCAAGGTATGTACCATACTTGGCCGTAAACCAATAAGCCTTGCTACGTCCACGGCAATTACATGTACCGATTTCGTAATGGTTAGAACGACCTACGAAGCCTTTATTAGCAAGGTAACCGATGACAAGCAAATAATCGTTCCCAAGTATATCGCGAAGTATAGGGGAGTATAGATGTGTACACCAATGCTCCTTTGGCACACGGTGATCAAGCGAAGTAATCTCGTTCTTCTTGTGGTCGGTCACAAGCGAGTTGGTCAGCATAGAAAGGAAGAATGCCGCACTATCCACGAAAGTACGTGATTTCTTGCCGTCACCGTACTGGCGGTAGTAGTCCGAGATAAGAACCTTAAAATCGTTCAAGACCGGTTCTGGAAGCAGTATTTTGTATTGACGAGGTCTCATTTTCGTGGAACAAAGCTATAAAAACCAAATTTGATCGTCAACTCTTTCCACTTGTACCTTTGAGATCCTTTCGATTACATATATATGGGCTTTCCTTGTCATATCCATATTCCTCGGTCGATAGTTTATTCCATCATCCGACAGTCTAAACTATGCCAAACTGTTAACTCGCGAACAGTGCCTACGGAAGTACCAAATATATGTTTCATGTTTTATTGGGACGAAAATGTACAAAAATGCTCCCTGAGATGGAGCCTAGAAACAACTTTGAGTCGGACTTGGTGTGCTAGTCCAACCCGGACTTGAGACTGGTGCTCGGTAGAGCAGTACGTAGCCGTCCGAACGTCAACCAAATATATGTTTCATGTTTTATGCTGTTTTTATGGCGGAATGGAGTAATTTGAGTTTCAAATTGGTAATGGCTATATTCGACATAACCTAACGATGGAATAAGGAATGGCCTATAAGTATTCTCACAAGATTAAGTTCAGGGTGAACCTCATATCGCTTTATACGTGGAAGGACGCTGGGTTTTCGACTCCGTCAACCGAATTGCCGTCCGATATCGATTTCTACGTAGATACTCTGGACATGTTCAAGTGGCCGCCTAATGCACCAAAGGAAGGTTTTTTGGCTTTACCTGAAGTAGTTCGTCGTGAATTTGCTGACGATATGCCTGACGATATTGTCAACCGTATTACGATTGCGGTACAGCGCCGTGCTGAAGATGACTTGAACGAGGTTCGCAGATATTTAGGTTTTCTTAACCGCATTCCATGCCCGGCTGGGTGCGACCGTGCCGCTTGGAATATTTATAACCAGAGCGGAAACCATTTTTCCAATGACGCTACTTATCGGATGATTTTTACTCTGGATAAGACTGATAACAAGCTTGGAATTGTAATTGGAACACCGACATTTTTCCGTGATAACATCATCGTGTCTGGTGATATAAACCCAAATCTCGATATTCATTCGGAACCGCTGAATCGTTATTATCAGGAGCTTTAGTATGTCCGAAGAAGTCGAAGTAACCGAGGTTAAGAACCCGGAGCCGTCTACGTCTGTTGTCTTTGACAAGGCCGACGACGTATTTTCCGTTATCAAAATTTCGGCTACCGACTCGACTGCTGGAAACAAGCTGAACAATTTCATTTTTGGTAGCATGACCTTCTACGACAAGGCTGTTGCGAACACATGGGCAGTCCGTGAAGGTTTTAAGACACCGTTCGTGTATTTCTACAACAAGGCGACCCACTTGTTGCCTATCGGTCTTATTCCGAGAGTCAGTGCGTTGCTCAAGAACCGTTTCGGAACCAAAATCGGTTTGACGAAGGCTATCCGTGATATATACACACCGCCTAGGGGTGCATTGACTAGCGACGATGTTGCCGCCTACGCTGCGACATTGAAGCTTCACAACTTGAAGGAAGGCTTCGAGATTAAGCCGTACGAACATCAAGTGAAACTGGTGGAACGTGCCTTGAACGGTCGCCGAATTTCATTGCTCGCTTGTACGAGTGCTGGTAAGTCACTATCGATGTGCATCATGGCTCGATATTTGTTGGAACGTGAGCGTAAGAAGATTTTGATTGTGGTTCCGTCTACTAACTTGGTGGAACAGTTGTTCTCCGATTTTCATGACGATTACGGTTGGGAAGATGCTCGTAAGTATTGCACATTGATTTATGCAGATTCTGACGACAAGTTGACGAAGGCTCAGAAGGAGCGTCTTGCGGCAGCCAATATTGGCGAAGAGGTGATGCTCAAGCCTATTACGATTTCTACTTGGCAGTCGCTCCAGAACAAGCCAGCGAAGTTTTTCGAGGCGTTCACTGCTGTAATCGTTGACGAGGCTCATTCGACTCGTGGCATCAAGTTACGAGATATCTTGATGAAGTGTGTAAACGCCGTCGATTTCAAGGTCGGCGTATCTGGTACGTTGCCTGATGACGGTATCGATGCTGGTTACATCGAGAGCCAGCTTGGCCGAAAGGAAGAGATTGTTCGATTAAAGGAACTGGTCGAGAAGGGAATCTTGACGCCGGTTACTGTTAACACGATTTTTATTCCGTACCCTCACGCATTACGACGTTCGATTGGATATTCGACGTTTGACGACGAGCGAGCTTTCTGTTCCAGTACAAGTTCACGACGTGATGTTTTGAAGCTCTTGATAGATTCCGGAAAGATAACGACTGAGCAGAATACGGTCATCTTGTTCAAGGCTATTGAGAACTTGGAACTTATGCACGAGTTCATAGAGAAGAACTTCCCACAGTTCACTTGCCACATCATCAAGGGTGACGTGACCGTGGACGAGCGTGAGACTATTCGTAAGTCCATAGAGTATTCAACTGGTCATATGATTCTTGCAACCTATGGATGCATGAAGCAAGGGGTGAACATCAAGTTACTTCATAATTTGGTTATGGCTGACCCAGCAAAATCAGTTTACATGGTGATGCAGTCAATCGGTCGTATAGTTCGTCCGCATAAGGATAAGAAGATGGCTTATGTATATGACTTGGTCGACGACGCGTCATACTTTACGAATCCTCGCCGTGGTGGACCTCCTCGTCTCAAGTATAACTACATGATGCAACATTATGAAACTCGTAAGACTTACTATGCGAAGGACGATATTCCGGTTAATGAAATTCGTCTAGACGGTATCTACGAGGCTACTGTCGATGAAGCGATGATTGCCGAGCGTAAGCGCAAGGCTGCCGAGAAGGCACGAAAGAAAAATGAGAGCAAGGTCAACAAGACTGGATCTCCGTTTAAGAAGAAGTTCTTCTTATGAGGATGATTATGGATTTTAAGGAACAACCTATACGGAGTTATCCGTACAAGAATAAACGCTTGCTGGTGATTGACTGGGCTTCTCTTTCGTATCACCAGTTGTGGTCTATGAGGACAAAGTCCAGCAAGCAGACTCTAGGAAGCATTCTCCCGGAAGACGAGGAGATGATTATCTGGCGTACCAAGATGTTCAACCGTATGCTTGACTACATCAAGCTTTTCAATCCGATGGACATCATTCTCTGCTTGGAAGGCAAGAAGGCGTGGCGTCGCAATTTCGTCCGCGACTACTACAACAAGGAAGCGACGATTTACTACGATTCGACCAGTTACTACGTAAGCAGCGACAATTATACCTTCAAAGTTGATAAGATTGGCGACGACCAGTACGACGTTGTCAAGATTCCTCTGAAACAGAAGGCCATTTACGAATCGTTGAAGCATCGCCAGCTTTGCGATATGCCCGAAGAAAAGCGCGATATGCTATGGAGTATTAAGACGACGACTGGTACTCCGATTCTTCCTTCTTACAAGGGAAAGCGAGCCGCGTCCGCTTGGGACTTCTCCGTCGACAAGAAATACTGGCAAGAGTACAAGGATCAGTATGCGATGCAGATTGCTCCGTTCTTCCGAGCGAAGGCCGTCCGATGTGAAGTCGCTGAAGGTGACGATATGATTTATGCGTCCGCGAAGAAGTACGCTCCGGACTATGACGATGTCATTATCATCACACGAGACTCCGATATGTCGCAGATTGACATTCCGGGTGTTAAGATTTTCAACCACACCAGCGGTAACTTTGTCCGTTGCGCCTATCCGCAGCAGTACCTTGCCGCAAAGGTACTTTCTGGCGATACTTCGGATAACATCCGTGGAATGGCTTTCGTCGATCCGAAGACCGGTGCGTACAAGCCGACCAAGGAAACCTTGATTTCCGAAGGAGCTGCCGTACAGCTTCTTGAAAATTGTCCGAATATTTTTGAGGTTGCGAAGGCCAACGGCTGGAGTGGTCAGTATATCCGTAACCGTACTCTTATTGACTTGTCGTGGATTCCGCAAGACATCTCCGAACAGGTCAACCAGATTATTGACCAGCCAGCTCCTGAGCTTGCTGTGGACTGGGATAAGACTGCAGAATGGGGTATTCCAGAATCGAAGACCGATTACTACAAGACCTTGCAGCAGTTCGGTTTCTTTGCCGTGTTGAGCCGAGACTCCGCTGACCCAGAGAATTTCAAGGGTGACGTTCTTGTGCAGCGTGAGGCTGGCGTAATGTCTCAGCTCACGCGAGGCAACGGTTCGATTATGGGTGATGCCGACACTATTGACGACGCTATTCGCGACGTGATGAATATGGCCGATGTTGATGTCGGCGAGATTTAAGGAGTGGAAAAATGGAAAATCTTCTTGTTAATTGCCTTGTCAGGGTGTCTACGGACAACCAGCAAGATTTTGTCGAATGGTTGGAATACCATATCGCTATGGGTTTCGACTGCATCTTTGTTTTTGATACCGGTCATCGCGGTTGGCTTGACGGCGTTTGCGAAAAGTATCGCGAGCACGTCACGATGGTTCCGCGTAACGACGACTGGAAGTTCAAGAGCCGTATGATTAGTTCGTACGTATCTCGCCGTACTGGTCCGTGCTGGGCGGTTTGCCTTGATGATGACGAGTTCTTGTGGCTCGACTTCCAGAAGTTCCGTAGCTTCAAGCAGTATATGTCGATGGTTCGCTGCGAGGCGATTTCCATTTACGTGAAGTATCTGTCTTCGGAACATCCGATGGTAAGCCGTGTCGGTACGCTTATCGACTGCTTCCAGCATTGCCGCCCGAATCCGCAAGGAAAGGTGTCGCCGAATGAGAACACGCCCAATACGGCTGTGACTTTGTTCCACGTTCCAAATAACCAGTTCAGACCGCTCCGTGACCCTATTCATCCGACGGCACCGAACTGGACGGACACTCGCGGTGTTATTCAGAATGATGCGAAGTTCAATTCGTACCTTATGAGTGATACCTTCGAGCCTACTGCATATCCGCTCCGTGTCTACAAGTACGCGTTGAAGTCCGGCGTGGAGATGGATCGTAAGCCGGGTACGAAACCCATAGGTTATACCGTTTATGACCCATCGATGCAGAAGGCTCGTGAACTTCTTCTCCATATTCCGATGAACGCCAATACCGAGGAACTGTTCGCCAAGGACGCTCCGGTTGTCGAAGCCGTCACCGAGAAGCGCGAGCTTACTCCGGAAGAGATTGCTGAAAACGAGATTCCTGTTCCGCTGGCTCGTTTCGATTCCGCTATCCTCAACGGTCGTACTTTGGATGAAATGGTTAAGTATGTCTGCAGCTCGACCTATCAGGACACTCCGGAACATCGCAAGACCATCGAGCGTATTTATAACCGTGAACGCCGTATGATTATCGAGTCGGCTCCGGAATACCGCAAGCTGCACGATATGCTCAAAGAAGGTGGCCATACCAACGCGAGCTTGATGTCCGCACTTGGTGTCGGCGGCTATGCGCTTGAGAATATGAAGCGTTGCTTGAAGGTCTTGGATATCGATGCCTACGATGCAGACGCAAACATTACTATCGAAGACATTGCTCCGGAAGAACCCACTCCGGATATGGTCGCCGAGGAAACCAAGACGAAGGAATATGTCGCTAATGACGACATTGCCTCGCTTGCCGCTTCTTATGACGAGCAAGTGACCGTGGAGAAGCAGACCGCCGAAGAACAGCAAGTCGTGATTGATAAGGAAGAAGCCAAACGCGCCAAGGCTCGCGAGTCTCGCAAGAAGTACCGCGAAAAGAAGAAGGCGGAGAAGGAAGCAGCCCAGAAGGCTGCGGTCGAATCCGCCGTATCTCCTGAAGAAAAGGCCGAGCTGCGTGACCTTGTAAAGGAATGCAAGGAAAACGAAGCGGAGCTTCCGCCGGTTACGGAGCCGGACTCTACCGAAGCTGATATTGACAAGGCTTTGGACGCCGAGGTCGGCGAGGAAAGCACAAATCTGCTCGATAATGTCGATTTGAGCGCATTTGTTAACAAGTAGGCTGGAAAATGCTTAAACAGAAGGAAGGTTTGGAAAGGATTAACCAGTTTAAACCGAAATAGCCAAACTTGCAATTCAACCACCAATGGACTATATTGGTGGTGTTTCTATAGGAATTTGATATGCACAAGCTGATTTTTAAGGAAGTGACCTTCCGAAACTTTTTGAGTTATGGCTCGACGCTGAACAAGTTTACGTTCAACGACGGTCTTACTTGGGTTCACGGAGACAACGGGTTCGGTAAGTCCACCATCGTCGAGGCGATGACGTTTGCCTTGCTGGGTAAGTCCTACCGTGGCGGTACGATGGCCGATTTGCGTAACTCGAAGAATTTTAACGTGAATCGTCCGGAGGAAGGTCCGCCGACGGTTGTCGAACTCTTGTTTGATATCGAGAATTCGCCGTCTCCGACCGAGAGCTACCGCGTGACCAGAACTATTTCTGGTGCCAAGTCCACTATGAAGTTCTTGCTCGAAAAGCTTGAAGGTGACACATGGGTCGCACAGAACAAGCGAGCTGGATATACGCAGAAGGATTTCGAGGAAAATGTTCTCCAGTTCAACGACGTTCTGTTCAAGAACGTAATTGCTATGAACACCCAAGAAACCCAGCCGTTCTTTATGCTCCCCGCAGCGAAGAAGCGCGAACTTCTTGAGTCGATCATATCACTATCATTGGACAAGTGGAAGAAGGCGAACGGAAAGAAGGCTTCCGACGCGAAGCTAGCCTTTTCGATTGCTGAATCTGATATCGCGCAGATTTCCTCCGAAATTGCGGAACTGGTCGAAATTTATAAGCGAATGAAAAGCGAGCACGCTGCTAACCTTGCCCAGATGAAAACTGACTATACCGCGCTTCTTTCGCAAATATCGGAAAAGAAGACTTCGCTATCCGATAAGGAGACCGAGGTAAACAAGTTACGACAAACCGCCAAGGAACTGAAGAATTCCTTGGCCGCCGAAATCACGGTTGATTCTACGATTGAGGACATCAACAAGAAGATTTCCGCTTTCCCTCTGCTCGAATCTGCTCGTGCCGATGCCGACGAGAAGAAGGAAAAGTTCGCCGATATTTCCAAGAAGCTCGACCCGGAATTCGCGAAGCGTCAGTCCTTGACTGGCCAACGCTCCATGCTGGAGGCCGACTATAACAAGCATATGGCCGAGTTCAATTCGTTGTCCAGTGATTGCTCCGAAAAGGATATGACAATCAAGTTCACGCAGAAAGATTTAGACCGTATCGTTGACGAAGGCAAGTCCTTTGTCGTTGGTAAGCCGTGTCCGACTTGCGGCCACGTTGCCACCGAGGAAGAAGTCAACACCCACAAGTCCGCGCTCCGTGAAAAGTGGAAGGAACTGAACAAGAAGGTTACTACGCTGACAAAGGAACGTGACGAACTCCAAGCAAAGGCTAACACCGCAAAGGAGGAAGCCGAAAAGGTTCGCGTGGATATTGAAAACCTTGACGCCGAGGTAAGCCGTATTTCACAGCTTGATATTGAGGTGTTCCGTCCGGCGCGTTCCGCGTTCAATGCTGCCTTGCTGAATGTATCGAAGTATGAGGAAATGCTTGAAGGTCTGGACGTTGACTCCTTGAAAAAGGAACTCGATGAAGCAAAGGCAAAGAAGGCGACCTTCCCGAAGATTCGCGAAGATTATTCCGCTGCTACTGACAAGTTGAATGATGCTGTCGGTGAGTATTCTACCTTGGATGAGGCCATTCGTCAGATGCAGTCTTCCGCTGACAAGCTGAAGGCCGATATCGAGAAGGCCGAGTCGGCTGACGATAATGCCGTGGCCGTTATGGAAAAGAAGATTAAGAAGAACCAAGCGATGCTTGCCGATGCAAAAAAGCGTCGGGCGGACAATTCCGACACGATGGCCTTGTGCGACACGATTACCAAGATTTGTGCCGACGACGGTATGAAGAAAATGGTGTTCGGTATGTTCGTGCCGGAATTCAACAAGATTGTGGCTCGTAACCTCGCGAAGGCTGGTCTTCCGTTCATCGTCACGTTCGGTGACGCGATGGATTACACGTTCCAGACGCTTCCGGGTCTTTCGCCGAACTACACGATGTTGTCCCAAGGTCAGAAGCGTAGACTGGGCTTTGCCGTGTCTATGGCGTTCCGTGACTTCGTGTCTATGGTCGGAAACTTCAATGTCAACTTCTTGTCCCTTGACGAAGTGCTTGACATTTCGACCGACGACACCGCTATGCGCGAAATGCTCGACCTTGCAAAGTTGATGATGGCCGACATCGGTTGCGCTATGGTTATCACTCACCGTGGTAAGACCGTGGCCGACAAGTTCGACTATCACCTCGAAGTGAACTACAACGGAATCTACTCGCGTTTGGGCGATATTTTGCCGATGCACCAGAAGGTGTAGCAGCCAAAATTATATAAACTGCGAGTAGTTTAAATTGGTACATAGATGGCTGGCCTTTTTGATTTCGAGAAGTTTTACATCGAGAAAACGGTTAAGACCGAGATTCATCTCGATCTGAGCGGTATCGACTTAAAAAGTACAGCCAGTTCTGAAACCGGTAATGAAGATGGCACAGCCGACGATGTCGGTATGAACGAGTATGTCACAAATAACGTGATGTACAAAATCAGCGGTATAAAGTATGGAGATTCGTTAATTGACGTGAACGCGTCGGTAGTTATCGAGTACCATTTGGATGGTGAGGATGTTTCTCGTAATTTAACTATTGCTGAGTGTTGTCCGATTGACGAGCTAGTGTCAGCAAACATGATACAGATACCAGAATCTAGTTCGCCTATGCCAAGCGTTAGTTTGACAATGGGACATGCCGCGTACGATGTTCAAGATGGTCAAGATAAGGTTGCTGTTATCGACAATCTGTACATTAGTAAGGACGGTTTTCGGACGCCAGTCTATGGTATTACAGTGTCATTTGTTCCGAGAGTCCGTCTGCAGAACCTGACAAAAGTAAAATCAGTGGCGACACGCGAACCGATTTCCGGCGGTTTGGAGATGAACCCACTAGATCCGTCGTTTTACGATACGAATCAGAATCCTTGGGATTTGCATTTTGATGAAAACTGGGTGAACTGTGCGCTTGGTGCTCTTGGTTTCTATGGTTCGCGTTATCTTGGCTGGAAATGGTACGCTCGTAGTGTCAACCAGTCTAAAACAAAAAAACGTGGAATGGTAATTGGTTATGATACGTTCGTTCGCAGATTGAATGATATGTCTAAAATCTTGGGACAGAATAACATGGGTCTAAAAGTGACCTATTACGACGATTCGTTTGCTGAACCAGTACGCGATAGTGTCGGGAATGTTATTGAACCCGGTGATTGGACGTACGATAAGGATTTCAACCGTCGTGCTAAATGGGAAGATTATTACCCTCGTTTGAATTCGTTTGTGAACAAGTGCTACACACGTGGCGATAATAACCCATTGCCTAATATGAAGGGTACTGAAACCGTCGTTAGTTCTGACGGTTCTACAAATACGATACAGAATGCTACGGCTCTAATTCCAAATGTCTCTGATGCGTTCAAGAAGTATTTTTACCATGCGGACGAACTTGCTGATGAGTTCAACGACCGGTATTTCGATACATACAATAGTATAATGGAAATCGGTGGAGTACAAACATTCATGTCTTCATCGCTTCGTCGAAAGTTACGTCGTGAAAGCGATCGGCTTATGAAGAAGGTTGCACCGGGGACAGAGGTTACATATTACATAGACTTGGCTTCTTGTGTTAATGTACTTGACAAGATGAAGGATGCTGGATATATATCGGCATATCCGACAACAAATGGGTTTGAAAACGTCCATTTTCGTGCTATTGCTAATTATGGCGGCACGGTTATGGATGTCCATAAAGCAAATTATACAGTGACGCCGCACCAATTCTTGGTAAATGTATGGACTCCTAACTATACGTATGGGGTTTCTAATCGGTCTGATAGACCGTGGATGTATTATTCCACGACAAATAGCTTGTCATCGGCAAATGCATATGCAAACAATCTTATTATGTCGAAGAAGATGACTTGGGCGGAAATTAAGAAGGAACTGTGTGACTATTTTACAGTGATGATTAACAAGAAAAATGGAAAATCTGAAGGCGACCATTTGTATTCAAAATGGTGGTATGGCGAATATGAAGGTAACGTTGGATTTTTTGTTGATATCACTGCGGTTGGCGATGCTGGTTCGGTAACTTTGACAAAGCCGGTAAATCCAACATTCGCTCCTAATGAACGTAATAGCACGATTCAAGGCGTTGAGACTTTGACCGCTGAATTTAATAATGATTCGGTTCAATATGGAGGTTCGGCTAAGCAGTTCGCTGATATATGCGAATGGAATATTACTTGCATGCTGGATGCTATAAATCGCAAGAAATTTGGGAGCGAGTCTATTGCATTTAATGGTGGATTAACTGATGACACTGAAATAAAAGTGGTACAGTGGGATTCGTGCTCTTTGGCTGGTTATGTAATGTCGCAATCTGATTTTGTTCCGGCATATGATAAGTATGACAATGTAGGCGATATACCGAATTCTGATATCGATGGTTGTATCAAATTTGCTACCGATGTAATGGATGAATCGATTGACGAAATTGATAATATACTGACCGTCCAGTCACTGTTTTTCGGGCCGGCGTACTTGTTAGTGCAGAAGTTGAAACTGCGTGAAGCCAAAGAAAAGTATGCTGAATTAATGGACACCATTAATAAAATACGCTGGTACCAGACGTTTACAGGTGAGTCGGTATTTGATAACAAGTCTTATGTTGATAATCGTAACGACCGTCCATGTCCTTACTTGTATATGCCAGCTCGGTTTATGGTTCCGGTGCTGATGTATAAGAAGGTTCGTGTTCGCTATCGTAAATTTTTCCGTACGCGTCACAAGATGGTCAAGCGTTCAATTGGAGTCAGATGGGCTGAAGTGACATTTGTAGATAATGATGTTTATGAATCTTATCCACAAAATACGAACGAGCCACAGCAGTTCGTTCCAATTAATAAGAATGCTAATGTCAAGAATGGTTCATTAGTGTTTGATATGGATTTAGAAGGTAATGAGACTGGACAGATACAGCCACATACCATAACTAAGTTTAAGAGTTCAGATTTTGTTCTGACTAATGCCGAAGGAGTTCGTGTTACCGTTGCTATTACAAAGTCGTCTCGCGAGTTTCATATAACAAATGGTAATTTGTCCGAAGGTTCTGTGGTATTTGTATACGGTGCATATTTACCTCTTGATCCGACTAGCAAGTCAGATGAACTTACTCCAGTTCGTATTGAGTACAAGATGCCGTACTTACCTTACGACAGTGAAATCCGTAGATGGGCGTTTGAGAGTTACGGAGCATTCGACCAAAGTAAGTATGCGAGTATTTCACGCGAAGTACCGGCCAATGATGACAAGACGGAAGGATGGAGAATTTTCAGACCGAGTTCTAAGCGTATAGGTGACATGCGAGCACAGCTTGGAATATATGACGCTGTTTCCATATTGCTTGGTATTTTACGTAATACTTACGGTGCTCGTCAAGTCGAAGTTGTCGATACGATGCGTTCTATTGATGACCAAGCTCTATTGTGTACTGGAAGTGCGGAAAGCACGTTTTTGTCATGGCATAACTATGGCCTTGCAATAAAAATCTTAATTAACGACCCGATTACTGGATTGGCTATCGAGGACGGTAGTGATGACATGAAAAAACTTATCGACATTGCTGAAGGATTTACCGTGGCTTGTGCTAACGGTGCATTTGGAAAGCCGTTGAATGTCGTATGGTGCGGTCGTCTCAAGATGGGTGCCAACCTATTTGATTGGGAATTTTTGCCTATTGGTGTAAATCACAAGGATGCTCCTAAGTTTCGCGACGCTATGTTCAACCAAGAAGACCCAGTTATGTCGCTTGGTTTCGTAGACGTAGATGCGGCTGGTTATGTGTATGACAAGTCGCCAGATACAAAGATACCATATGTTCTGCGGAAGGGGTCTGCTTACACGAATGCTATCATTATTAACGGTCATCATTATGTAAGCCCAGCAAATATTCGAAACTACAAGGTTCCAAATGATTTGGTTTTGCAGAACATACTTGAATTTGTGAACTTGGTAAACGCAAAGCAAGGTGCTAATGGTACTTCCAAGACCGCCCGTGCAAGTATGACTGAGTGGAAGTCGCTTAACGACCGTTCATATAAGCAACTTATTATGTATTATGGCATGATAGGAAGTCTATCTGCAGCAAAGGCTCTTATTGCTGGTGAATATGTTGAGAAGTACCGGAATACGGTCGATTCCAAATTTTCTGAAGACTATGTTGCAATGGTTCAAGATTACCTTGGCAGCTTGTATGCGGATGCAAAGATATATATTGAGTCCGTCGGTGACGGCGGCGCATGGATTTCTGTAAATGACGGCAGAATTCATATCAAGACGACTGATTTGGTTCCTGACTACAACCCTAATTCAAAGGGGAACTTCTTTGGAGAGAAGCAAGCCAATGTGCAGAATATGAAACGTGGTATGTGGATAAAGGGTGTTTTCTATACCGAAGACCAGCTTGTAGCTATGGGATACCAAGTGGAAACTGTAAGTGATGAAAGTTTCATTGAAGGGTTTGACCGGGACGGAAATGTTGAACGAGGTGACGCTCGTTTAATACATTCTTTAATTGCTACACAGATTAAGAACGAATTTGATAAGATTCGAGAAATGTTCGAAAATTTTGGCGGAAAATTGATGTACGACCATTTCAAGGACGGTCCGAACGCGACTATGGAGTCAATGCTAGAAAATGAATTCGGATTAATTGCTGGTCAAGACCTTATTGACTTCGACAAGCTTCGTAATATATATAAGCAGAAGGACATCAACGACAACGCTCCGAAGTCGACGGACGGTTCTATCAAGGGTGCTGGAGCCAACGAGGAAGACGGCGATGAGTCAATTTACGAAAAAGTAGTGTCGAATGCCCAGTTGGCCGGAATACGCAAGGCTTCACTTACCAAGGAGCATGTCCACGTTGACGCTCGTGCAACCGCCTTGACTACTGAGCAGTTGTACAAGCTTATTACAAAGGGTAGGATGACGTCGGCGAACGACTTGTTGAAACGCTAGAAAATGAAAATTATATAAACTGCGAGGAAAGTACACTTCGCAGGGTTTTATGTCAGCTGGCGTAATTATCAAGAAATATACTGGCAAGGATGGAGATTTCGGAACTCCGGTGTCGTCCATCGGTCTGAAGCGAGTTGATACTTGCGTACCGTCGGTCTATAGTTCTGAACATTTGCAAGGTACTGGAATGACTATACCAGCCGATGACGCTAGTGAAGCGGCTCTTTATTGCATTTATCGACCAGACGACCCGAATTGCTATGCATATTCGATGGAAAGTGTGTTCAAAATTCATTTGATTAATCCACCCGATGTACAGCTCAGCAATATTCGTATATATCCTATAGGCGAACGCCCAACTGATCCTCTTGCTGCCCGGTTGTACATCGGGAATTCAGTTTCGTATAGCCGTCCAACTAACCAAAAATCTGGTATTGCTGTAAATGATATCTGGAATTACAGTAAGGAACATCCGTTTTATTTGACGGTTGCTGGATTGTACGGTCAGTATCCAGACCATCGGCTGGCATGCAAGAAGTATGTAGTCGAGCACAAGGATTGCGGATATGGCAATGTTATCTATCTTAATGGCGAACGACAACCGGTTATTCCAATTCCGTCATATACAGACCCTGACCGTATCGTTGAGGAAACCGGTGAACCGATACGTATAGAGTTTGTAAATAACTCGTTGACATCGACTGATTCGATGATACAGTTTTTCCCATATATAGATGGAAAATTTGACCCTACCAGACCGCTTGATGAAAAATATATACAAATTGATGATAATTCATTGTTTTTAATAGTGTACGGGAATGACCCAATTACTGGAGAAAAAATAGACCTTATTAGTAATGATGGTTGTAATGGTCTAGTGTATAAAATCAAGGCTGAACCTAATGGAGACCCTAGGTTTAACACTGGACATATAGTAGTTCCCGCTAGATTGATGAATACTAAAGACCAAAGCTTCGTGCCGACTTTCATTCGACCAGGAACTCCATTACATGATTTATATGTTCCTAATGATGGTTGGTTTACTACAGATCTTAATTCTGAAGGTCGTATAGTATATACTAGTGTTGCTGAGTCGGAACGGTCTTATTATGATAGTTCGCTTCCACATAACGGTAAGATGTATGAAGTATATGACGTGTCCGCTGAGTGTGATGAGTTAGGACATTTCAGCTATATGGTTGGTGGCATACGATGCCCGATGCTCACATTTGACTTGAACAAGATATACCGGTTTAATAATCATTCTGGTGCCAAGTATCCACTTCGATTTATTGAAAATCCTCGTTCTCCTATTGCGAACTATGTGAACGACGTAGTCGTTGATGGTGTAGTCGTACATAAAGGGGGGACGAATGAGGAAGTTATTGAAGTCGACCCTGAAAAGGTTCTTAAAGCTGGGAAGTGTATCAATGCCTATCAGTGTGTGTCAAGACCCGGTATGGGAAGCTTCGTATTTAACCAGCAGTTGTTCATGTGCGGCCAGTATAACATGTGCCGTGTAGACGGCGGCATATATAACCCGTTGCAAGCCGGTGAAACGGATTATGTATATCTGCAACTCGAAGTAAGTGGAAACTCGAACCCTGGTTACTGTGTACCAGATATTGCAATTGCATATGACGAAAATTAAAAATATGGGACACGTTATAAACTATTCGGAAAATGAGCCTAATTGGCTACAAATAAGGATACTTAACAATGACACAAGCAGAACTTAACAAGAACGCAGTGAAGAGCATCTTCGCAATTGACGATGCGAAGGCTCAGCTAGAGTCTTTTGGTAGCCAGTTGGATCTTGGTCTGCCTCCGGAAGAAGATTATGAACCGAAGGGTTTTGACGAGTTGATGACGGTCAATCCTTCTACCGATCCCAACTATGGCGATTCTTCTGAAAAATTTGCCGATCTTGGTGATGACCTTCAGGATGAACAGACACAAAAGTTTGTGATTGACAAGTTTGCCGAGGAAGCAGCAAAGCGTCCGGGAACAACGATTACTGCCGCAGACATCACCGACATTTGCGGTGCTGTGCAGTGTGCACAGCTTGCACAAGGTGGTACAATTATCAAGGGTGACCTTGTTGGATTTATCAAGGATACTATTGCCAAGGCAAAGAACGCTCAGCAGTCTCAGAATGTTTCCGATGCGCAACCGAATGGTACGGTCGCCGACGACATTGCACCGGTTGCTGACGATGCCGCTGCCCCAGCCCCAGCTGAAGACCCGAATGCTTTGGGTGGACCCGCTCCGGTTATGGACCCAGTTGAACCGACAGTCGAACCGACTGAACCGTCTCTTGAACCGAATGTCGATGACGGCCTTGGTGCAGATCCGTTGACTGGCAATGATGGTCTCGGTGCTCTTGATACTGGTATCGAGGATGTTGGCGTTCCGGATGACCTTGGTGTAGAAGGCGAACCGGCACCGGCGGCAGGCGCTGCTGAGGGTGGTGAACTTGATGCTAGTGGTCTTGATGGTCTCGACGACCTCGATAATGATCTTGGCGCTTTGGATAATGACCTTGGTCTTGGTGAAGATGACGCAACTGCTCCGGTTGAAGGTGATGCGTCTACGCCAGAATCTGAACCGAAGGCTGACGAACCGAAAGCTGATGAACCGAAGGACGAGCCGAAGGAAAAATCTGATGATTCCAAGAAGGATGAAAAATCCGACAAGGATGAAAAAAAAGATGACGATTTCGACTTTGAAGCCGTTGCGAAGCAAGCCCAAGCATTGACCGAAGGTGCCGATGATGTTGCAGATACGGCAAATGCCGCTGAAGAAACCGCTGTAACCGAGTCCGTACCGGAAGGTGAAGCTACGGTCACTGAAGAAGCTGGTGCAACTGCTGATGTTCCGGCAACCGAAGAATGCGGAGCTGCTCCAGCTACTGATGCATCAGCCGTTGCTGAAAAACAAGTTGTCCAAGAAAGTTTCAATGCGGAAGACGCTGAAGCAAAGGTAGAAGCTATTGCTAAGGCATTTCGTGCTAATCGCATCGCTGAAAAAGTACAAGCACAAATCGAAGCTTACGAGGCTAAGGAAAAGAAGAGTAAGACGATGGCTCAGCTTGATTCAGTGATTGCTAAATTTGAAGCGAAGGAAAAGGCTCGCGACAAGTCCGCCAAAGTAGAAGCAATCGTTTCCAAATTTGCGAAGGCATCACAGGAAGCCGCCTATAAGGCTCAGCTTGAAGCTATTGCTGCGAAAGACGCCGAATTAAAGGGTAAGCTTGACAGCATCCTCGAATCTATCGATGTCAAGACCAGTAAAGAAGAAAAAAGTGATGTTGTTGTTGTTGAGTCAGTAAATGCTACGGAAAAGTCCGAACCGAAGTCTGATTCCGTTGTCGAAACAATCTCCATGATTGAATCCGCTATGGCGGCAATGGATAAGAGGGAAGTTGACGCGAAGGCTCAGTTGGAATCTATCGTAACTGAAGCTGAAAAGCGTACTGAAGGTGACAAACTTCAGAAGGAACTTGACGCTATCGTAGAATCTGTACGCAATTCCTAATCATATCATAGTATCCTCGAAAGCCGCTCCATTAGGAGCGGCTTTTTTGTGTAAATGGACTAATTTCAAGGAAAATTGGCAAAAGTATATAAACTGCGGAATATGAACTCGATGCCAAATGGACATTTTTCTGGAAGAACCAAGGGAATGCTTGAGAAGGCTACCGAGAAGGCAAAAGGCACTTCCGGCAAGTTTTACGAAATCATGACTAAGCATGGTTTTTTCGATATCGCTGACGAGGCCAATAACTTGACCGCGTGGCAACGTGCTGGTGTTCCTGAATATAACCAGCATCGAATATCAGACTTGTGTGACGCGATTGCCGAAATATTGCAAGATTACTTGGGTAATGAAGAATATGGTGTATTATATCCAGGTGTTGAAGGAATTATTAACAAGCTGGACCAGCGTGGCGCAATGTCGGCAGCCGAACTCGATGGTATAGGTGCTGCTCTTGGTGGTCTTACTGGTGGCGCTTCTGAAGCAACTAGACAATCGCTTTCCAGTTTGGTTGCGTCTATCCAAGGTGGATGTAAGTTTGACCCAGATGTAGTTCCTCCAATATGTATTGGATTTAGCGGACTTCCGATTAGTTTCGCTAATGCGTTCAAAAAAGGAACCTATCCGCCAGATTGGACTTTTTTGTATGACCATGAAACGTTTAAGTCGAATAAGTTCTATGAGGCGGATGACGGTAGTGTAGCTATTGGTGCCGGAATCAAGCTGAATACTGGCGGCGTGGCTAGGTTACTTGTACTTAAAATGATTTTTTCCGTTCCTGATATCGACGGTGAAGGGAATCCAGTCGGCGATGCGCAGAACGGTGTCACCGCAGAACAGTTTAACACTATATATGAAGTTTCTGACAAGATCTATGCTGAACTGACGGATGAACAGAAAGAATTCGAACTTACAGAGGGACAACTCCAGTTGGCCTATTTCAAGATGATACAGCTCTTGCTTTGGGGTGCAATAAAAAATGACAACAACTGGGCTTATTTGCACTGGGGATGCATTACCCACAACTCTTGCCCAGAAGCCGTAAAAACCGCTATATGCAGCTATCTCAAGACAAACGGACTTGCCGTTGATCCGAAGATTTGTCCGGAATCTGGGTTTATTTCGTATTGCGTTAACGTAGGTATGGCGTATCTTACTGGTTCTACAAAGACAATGACATTGCATTTGCTACCTGATATGACTTATTTGGATGATAATGGACAAGTTGTTACTGCGAATTATTCTGATTATGGAAAGAATGTAATCGTCGCTAATGGGGTACCGAAGGATAGTAAGCTGGCATATTTGCATTTTGAACTGGTTGCCGATCTATTATCGCATATGACCTACGATTCGAATCCGAATGCATATGAACTTCGCAAGCGCCGTATTGACGAGGCCAACAAGATTTATAAAGAATGTGGACTGGATGTGATTGAGTTCGGACAGATTCCGGTAAAGACTGATCATACCATGTCTCAGCTGTTAAAAAGAAATTTTGGCTGGCTGGTCAAAGGTACAATCAAGGTCTACGAAAACAAGAATATCCCAATTCCTATCGATCCGAATAATTTCAAAATATTGAACTATGCTGAAAAGGGTTCGAACGAAGTATCGGATGTAACTCTCGATACTATTCGTTACATATTGGCCAAGGCTCAGCTTCCCGGTGTCGTTATCACGTCTGTATATAGAAGCCCCGAAGCACAGACACGTGCAATGCTCAATAATAGGCAGAGCCACAATGGACAAATAGCGGTTAACTATGGTGCTGCCGGTCGAGAAGTCGACCAGCAGTATACAGACGTATCGAAACGCGTAAACAACGGCGTGCTTAGACGGTTGGAAAAATCGTCCGACATTGAAGAAGCACGTCGCAAGATGCAGAAAAAATGCGAGGATTTGATGAAGGCCGGAACGCCGGTCTCTAATCACGGACAAGACCAGACAATCGTACAAGCGGTCGATATGGGTCCGACCTCTACTAGAAAGGAATTCCATTACAATGAGGAACAGCTAAAACGGTTTAATAACGCTTGTTACGAGGCTCGACTCGAAGGATATCTCAAGGCTTACTTCGGTCCGGCTGAATACGGTGGCCCGAAAGTCAAAGACCCGGCGTTCCATATCGAAGTATGGCAAGATAAGAATAAGCCGCATCCTCCGCTCAGTTCCGGTCCGGCTCCGCAACCGACGGTCCTTTGCTTTATGAATAACGACAATATGAAAAACAAGTACGCTTGGGACATGGTGTTTACGCATGACCAAGTGCTCAAGGCTACAAAGTAGGTATAACTATGGCAAAGCTGTACAAGACTAAAAAAGCAGAATTTGATGATATGGTATATGCATACCTTATGAAGCGGTTGCGTTGTCCTATCGAAAAAAGCGATTCCTACTTCTCTGGCGCTATCGACGATATGGGAAACCCCATAGCGAATGCGACGACCGGTTCTTGGGCTTATACTAATCTGGATAAGTTCATTATGCAGCTCAAGGGTCTGCTCGGTGAAAAGGGTATTGCAGCCTTATCCGCTGATTATGACGACCTTGACGCGATGTATCTGATGGCTGGCGGCAAGACTGATGGCTACTGGAAGAAATTCGAACCCGTTATAGCTCTTGTCGAGGAAACCTCCTACCTTCCACCGGAACAGCGTGGACGTGGCGAGTATGTGGACGAGGAGGCCGACGGAATGTCCAAGGAACAGCGTCTCGAACGTGCATTGACCATTGCCAACTTTATTATGGCGGCAATTAGGAATAACAGCGAACTTGTTTCAGACGATTCATATGCTCGTTATGTTCTGCCGTCTGTCGAGTCGACTTTCAGCGTCCGCTCGCTCGGTTCACGTAACGAAATAGTTGATTATTTGAAGAAGGGTGGTCTGGCCGATTATCGTCAGCTTCTACCCGAAGGCCACTTGCTGGCCGTTCGTCTCGCGAAGTATTTTATCAAAAATGATTTGTGCTCAAAGAACACGGACGATAGCGACAACTATGCTCGCTTATGGAGGCAGCTGGCATCGTATGGCGGATAATTATAACGGAAAGCCTTTGTTTCACGTAGGTGCTGACGATTTCATCTACATATCAAACTGCCTCTTGCTTCAGAAGAGGTTGCTTTCCAAGAACATTCATTCAGAAGAACTCAAGGACTTTTACGTGAAAGAACGCGTACCGAAGTTTGTCATTGAGTACAACGGACTAGTTTTGTCCTGGGGGTAGTTATGCTGTCGAAAAAATTACCGAAGACAGATACGGTGGCCTCTCGCGTGCTTTCACACGTCCGAGATTACGGTGCCGCTAACGAAAAGGGTCAGTTGTTTGACCGAATTTTCAACCGTGGTGACGTGGTTAGACAAATCCGTGCATCACGAAATATAGTGGGTCAAGGCATTAGCCAGATGATGTACCCGAACGGCAACTCGCCGGACGGTTTCAGCAGCTATATGCCAGCTTTGGGTATCGCGACCGACAAGATTGACCCACAGCGCATCCAGAACGCCATCGCCGAAAACCAAGTCGAGCTTTACTGGCGCAAGAACGTCGAGCGTGCATTGAAGTACGATACGGTCGCTTGCCGTTCGGAAGTGAATGAATCCTTGATCCAGCTCTGTAACGAGGGTATGTACAAGGATGACCTTGACGAAATCTGTTCTCTCAAGATTGACCCGGATGCCATTATTGGCGATGCCGTGAAAATCAAGATTGGCAAGATTTTCCGTCAGCAAGTCTTACGACGTATTTTCAAGTTACATAGCAAGGGTTGGGAGTACATGAAGTACCTCCTTACTCGTGGCCGTATATTTTTCGAAGTTATTTATGACGTCGAGTCGAACAAGATTGTCGGCTTGAATATGCTTCCGGAAGAAAATATGATTGTAGTGGTTCAGGACAACCTTATCATTGGTTTCCGACAGATGCTCACCGGTCCGGTATCGCAGCAGACCAACGGCAAGAACTACATTGATTTCTCTCCGCAACAGATTCTTTACGCTTCCCTCGGTATGGCCGGTCCGGGCGGCATCAATGACCCTCGTTCTATCCTTGAACCGGCTATGAAGCCGTATAACCAGCTGAATACCATCGAAGATTCGGTGGTGATGTACCGTGTTCTCTGGGGTTCTGAAAAGCTCGTTCTCAAGTGCGACGTTTCTGGTATGACCAAGGCGACCGCCGAAAAGTATATGAAAGACCAGTCCAAGATGTTCTCGCGTAAGCTCGATTACAACCCGATGACTGGCGAAATTACGAATTTTGGTAAAGCGATTGGTTTGACTGAACACTTTGTGATTGGCGTTGGTAACGGTCGTACTGGTTCTGGTATCGAGCGTATGGCTGGTGGCGATCAGCTTGGCAACATTGACGACTTGAAATTCTTTAAGAGAAACCTTGTGAACGCCTTGATGGTTCCTCCGGGACGTATTACCGCTCTTGCTGGCGACTCCCAGAACTACTCTCAAGGTAAGATCGGTGAAGTCACACAAGCAGAAGTCTCTTTTGCTCGCTTGGTCGAACGTTACCAGACACCATTCGAGGAGATCCTTATTCGCCTCTTTATCATGGTGCTGAATACTGACAATACAATTGATGACAATATCAAGCTTCAAGAACTATACACTGTTCGTTTCAAGAAGTCCAATGGTTTCAAGAACTTCATCGATTCCGAAGAATGGACGACTAAGCTTGCAGTATTCGATGCTATGATGAAGCATGTTTCGTCAAAGGAAAACCCGAACGGCGCACTTTCCAAGCAGTTTGCTCTCCGTTATGGCTTGCGTCTCACCGACGAAGTCTACTTGCTCAACAAGAAGTGGTGTAAGGAAGAGGAGGACGAGGCTGCTGGCGAAGGCGGCGAAGACGATAGTTCTGGAGGCGCACCGATGGGCGGTGGCGATATGGGTGGCGGTGCTCCGCCTCCTCCGCCAGTACCTGGTATGTGATAACCAAAAGGCGGCCTGAAGGTCGCCTTTTTCATACACATTTAATAAACTACGTGTAAATACTGGAGTTTTTAATACGATGACTAAGCAAGAAAAGACATTTATCGCCTTCATGGAAGGAGTCTGCAAGACGTTCAACTGCGTTGAAGCAGTCGCACCTCTTTCCGAGGGTTTCAAGGCTTACTGCGAAACCGCCGAAATGGCTAAGGTATGTACTGAAGCATACGCAGCTGGCGACCCGTCTCCTATTTTATCTACGCCAAAGGAACGGTTGGAACGAATCCATAATCTAACCGACCGTAACTGGGAGTCGGATCACAAACTGACTCCGGAAAAATATAAAAAATTTTTTGATTCGCATAATGTGAATTCCACGCTTAATAAGGGTTATGATAACCAACACTCGGTTGATTTAGGTGGTTTCGGTCCTGAAGAACGACATGAACGCCGGCTTTATAATTATGTACATAAAAATGCGGACCCAGCTACCGATGATATGATTAAAACGCAATATTATGATGTAGTTGACCGATGCAATAAGTTAATTAGAGAAAAGTTGGGTGACTTATACAATTATATTCATTCATTTGAAACCCCATCGGAAGGTGATTGTTATACTCATTATTGGAAATATGAAGGTCCTGACGGAAGGTTAAAACTTACATATGCACTTCCATTCTGCGATGACAACGAATATATAGACGATGAAGTATTCTCCTCTAATCCGTCTAACTATAAGCAAGCTGTTGAAAATTATGCTAACAACTTGAAAAAGCCTATAGGTACGTTTGTATTAGAATACAATGGTGACCGTTTTGTATGGAAAAATACAAATGATATTACCTCAGCTGGTGAAAACAGACGAAGCCCGCTAAATATGCTTACTATTTACATAAACCTTCTCTACGATAAAGGTGCCCGTGAAGAGGGTAATGAAAATACGAAGGAATTCTGGCTAAATCGTACCGAAGAGGGATTGTATAATCCAGAATACGATAACGGGTAATATCATGAATCGGTAATCCAGTTCCAACTCTTCTTAAAGACCGTATTTCTCTCCGAAATATGGTCTTTGTCGTTTCAATGTAGGTTTTTGACCCATTTTTTAACGCCTTTTTCGGTGTCTGCTAAACATTATGTCATGAAGCCTTTGAGCAGCATGGTGCTGCCGATAAGGCAGTTGTTAAACAAAACCTAAGTAGGTAACACTATGCAGACACTTCAAAAGAAGAACCTCACTCGTAAGTGGCAGTCTGTGCTTGAGTCCAACCTCGGCCCGGCTATGCACACCCGTGCTGAAGCTAGCGTGATTGCTACTCTTCTCGAAAACCAGAACAAGTTGAACCGTGGCGCATTGATTGAAGCTTCCAACGTCTCCGCTGACGTTGCTCAGTATCAGCAGTACGCTCTCCCGATGATTCGTCGCCAGTTCCCGGAACTCCTTGCGATGAAGACGGTCGCCGTCATCCCGACTACGACTCCGATGGGTATCTACTTCGCTCTCCGTTATCTCTACGATAACGAACCGACCAAGACCACGGCATTCCGTAACGGTCAGAAGCAAGAAATCGGTTACGACCTCGTTGCCGACCACACTGGCTTCGCTGGTACGTTCAACCCGTGGAGCACCGGTGCTGGTGAAATGCTTTCTAACTATATGGAAGGCACCGCTACTACTGGCGCTTCTGCTAACGGTGGCACGTTCGATCCGAAACAGCCGGGTCTCCTCTACAACAACTTCGGTGGCTCCTATGTCGCCGGTGACGACCAGTATGGTACATACTCCTTCAACATCAAGAAAGCATCTATCAAGGTGATTTCTGGTGCCATCAAGGTTGGTACTCGTGCCATCAAGTCTCACTACACCATCGAACTTCAGCAAGACATGGCCGCTGCTCACGGTCAGGACGTTGAAGCTCTCCTCCTCGAAGGTCTCCAGTTCGAAATTCAGCAGAATATCGACCGTGAAATCCTCATGGCGATGGTGATTGTTGCTCAGACTCCGTCTCTCGGTGGTGAAAATCCGATTGATATGGACCTCGCTGATCCGCAGCGTCTCAACGCTGGTATGGGTCGCTGGGCTGCTGAACGTATCGCCGGTGGTATCGTTAACACGATGATTGCTGTCTCTCGTAAGATTGCTCTCACCACTCGTATGGGTTGCGGTAACTTTGCAATCGTGTCTCCGGACATCGCTGCTGCTGTCGCTACCTTGAACAACGGTATCTACACTCCGACCTACCTCCAGACTGATGCCGCTGTGCAGCCGGCTGGTGGTGTGGCTGATGCTGGTAGCCTCTTGAATGGCAACATCAAGCTCTATCAGGACATCTACGCCAACGCCTCTTATGCCTTGATTGGTTATAAGGGTCCGCGTCAGGGTGAGTCTGGTATCATCATGATGCCTTACATCCCGTACATCTTCTGCAAGACCGCTGGTCAGGAAGATGGTTCTCCGCGTCTCATCGTCAAGTCTCGTTATGCCATCGTGGCTAACCTCTTGGGTGCTGGTCAGTTCTACCGCTTGATCCACTTCAAGAACGTGTCTAGCGTCATCACTGGCATTGACCTTGAGAACAACCCGTGGCAGTCCAACGGTTCTGTTGGCGGTGCTTCTCTGCAGCCGGGTCTCTCTTACGAGACTGTTCCGGGTGCTAAGGAAAACCTTGTCAACGTGGCCGGTGGTCTCTCCTTCGAGAACAACAACTGGTAATTGTTGACCTAACTTTGCTCCTTGGTTAGGTGACGGTGGCGAAGCGATTCGCCACCGTTTTTATTTGGAAATCAAATCATTTTTTGCTAAAATAAGGCATTATGGCAGATATAATTTCTACTACGTTTGACCAGTTGAATCTGGACGACCCGTTTTTTGACAGCTTGAAGTCGATGTACCGCAATTTCAGCACTTGGTTCCAGAACAAGGCTGAGGAACACACGAGTTGCGACGTTGTCTATGACACCGAAGGGAATTTGAAGGCAATGCTCTATACGAAGGTTGAGGACATGGACGAGGATTATAGCCGGATGGAGAAGCCTTTTGCACCTAGCTTTCGTTTGAAAATCGGCACGCTGAAGTCCGAGTTGCGCGGCGAGGGGTTGGGTCGGAAATTCCTCGAAATGGCCGTGGAACGAGCTAGGCAAGATCCAAGAATCTCGGCGGTGTATGCGACGATATTCGTCGACAAGCCCGAACTCTCTGGATTGGTCAAAATGTTCGAGAGCTATTACTTTTCTCGACGATGTATGCTGTGTAACGGCGAAACCGTATTCGAATATCCGATAACGTGGTGGAAAATCCAGAAGCAAGAAGATTAAACGGTTATACATATCTAAAAAGGCTGGCATTTGCCAGCCTTTTGTGTTTTAAGAAGTTTTCAACACTATATAAACTGCATAGTAACCAAGCGGGTTTTCACGATGATAGAGAAAGATGGAAAAGTTTTATTGTCGAGCATTTTAAACAACGATTCTGTGTCCGTGAAGCGGATCGTTTCGTCGTACTTTGAATCGGCAATGAATAAGAGTATCGACACAGCGTCGGTTGCCATTATGGAGTCTATCGGTCCGTCTAAGAAGTAAATGGTGAGGGGTGCAGATATGAAGCATTTGGTGGGTGATATTTTTCTTGAAGGCGTGAAGGCGCGGATGCTCGACCGTACGGACGAGTTTGGTGTCGGCGTAAAGCGTCTTGTCATAGAGGGTATTGGTATTGTTTGCGACATTCCGGGTATCAATAACCGCTCCTATCCTCGTCGAATTATCGAGCGTGAAATGAACCGCTTGATGACTGAAATGGTGTCTCGCGGTCGTCTTGCCGCAGAACTCAACCACCCGCGTCTCGATGTCAATGGTGACGCGAAGGATTATCCGATTTTCGAAATGAATTTGGAGAAGGTCTGCGCTCTCATAGAAGACCTCCATATGGAAGGAAACAAGCTCATGGTGCGAATGGTCGTTCTAGAGGAAACCCCCGCTGGAAAGACCCTTGCTGGCTTGATTCGTGGCGGTTACCATCCTGGATTTTCGCTCCGTGGTGCCGGTTCTACTGTACCGGCTGGCGATCATGAGGAGATTGGTGACGACTACACTATGATTACTATTGACGTCGTTGGTAACCCGTCTTTCGGCCAAGACGCCATATTCAATAGCCGTACGGAGAGTGTTTCCGCTACGGCAAAGCCACTTACCGAGTCAGTCACCAACGTCACACCTCGACCGATAGTCGAGTCTATAGAGAGCGTGATGGGTCGTTATGGACGTGCTATCGCTCGTGATTATGGCAACATAGAGGTATGCTACGGCGTTTACAACAAGAATGCAGTAATTTCAGCATTGCGTCAAGGAGTTTAAGCAGATGGAACTCTCTAAGATTTTGACAGAGGCCGAGATGGCGCAACTTTCCCCGGAGATGGTTGCGAAGATTGAATCGGCGTACCGTTCTGAACTTGCTTCTGCAATCGAATCTGACAGTTCGAAGCAACGCAAGCAAGTAGAAAAGATGCTTGAGTGCGTTATGCAACGTGCCGATAAGATGATTAGCGAAGCCGTTGCCGAGAACGTAGAAAAGTACAAGACCAACGCAATTAACGACAAGATGTACAAGGTATTGAAAGCTGTGTCGTCTTGTTTGGAAAGTGCTGGTATCTCGTTCAGTGAAGAGCTTGCCGATGCGAAGCGCGAGCGGAAGGCTGATGAGCAAAAGTTGAAGGAAGCTTATCAAGCGCTTAACAAGAGTAAGCAACGTGAGAATGAACTTGAAAAGAAGAATTTTATACTGAGCCAAGTTAACGGCATGAAGCCTGACGAGGTACAGAAGGTTCTTAACCAGTTCATGAAACCGACGGTGGATGTACGTGACATCACGAAGGAATCTATTGCGAAATTCATTTCTGGCGACAGCAACGACGTGTTCATGCTCGACATTGATCAAGATTGTGACGGCGATTTGAATATGAACAATGTGGCCAACGCTTTGAAGGAAATCAACCATGATCTGGACATGGAAACGAAACCATCGAAGCCAGCCAAGATGGAGAGCCGTTTCGAAAGTCTTGGTCGTGGTCTCCAGCCCCAGAGAAGCACTTTGCCTACTGGCAATGTCAATCTCGAAGCTTTGGACGGCTGTTGCAACGACGATAGCGACGTGGCTGAGGCGATGGCTCAGTTGAAGGATTTCGCTGGCTTCGGGACCGGAAAATTCGCTTAAAAACGGCATATTGTTATGAAAGGGGTGTCCGGATGCGGACACCCCTTTTTGAACTAATTTAGGCTATGGAATCGTATTCCGTTATAAACTACGGAAAAGAGGATTTATGCAACCAACAGACTTTACATTTGCACCGAGAGGTCAGCAGCCTATCCAGCAGCCAGTACAACAGCAACCGGTTTATCAGCAACCATATCCAAATATGGCTCCGCAACAGCCGTATTACCAGCAACCAGTACAGCAAGTACAGAACGGTTACTATCCGCAGATGCAAGTTGCACAGCCGAATGACGGTTCTCGTGAGTTCATGGAGGCGTATAACAAGAACGTTCGCGAATATCAAGCACTGAACCAGAAAATCAAGGCGGGTCCGACAAAAGCTGATGCCGAGTCCAATTTGGAAAAAATGGAAGCGATGGTTGAGACTATCCAAGACGATGTTGCGAAGAAGCATGAAGATTCAGTGCACAAGGCTGAAACGGTTCAAGAGTTTGTTGATATATTGACGACTGTAATCAACGCAATGCAACGTCCAGAAGTATGGTTGCCGAAAGAACGTCAAAACTTAGCTGCTAGATTTAAAGATTCTAAGTTGACTACAAGTATGCTACCATATCTTGTAAGTTACCGAGACACCGTTCAACGATTGGTTTAAGACAATGGCACTTCCACTTACTTTGAGCAATTATGCAATACCGTTTTCTGAGGATATAACTACTATAGAAATCATGCCGGTGGATGGTTTTAGTTTATCTAGAATATCGGTAACTGGTTTCGCTAGGCGCAGTTGTGTCATACATTCGTTCATGGTATATAGTGCAGAACCATCGGTTGTTATCCAGATGGATATTCGTGGGATAGGTCTAGTGAACTATTATGCTGACCTTGAGACCGGCGAAGGTGATTTTTACGAACAAGAGAATACATCAAAACAGTGGGTCAATTTCAGCAATGATGGGAACGCTCATGAGTACGTGTTCGAATTTCATCCCGGATTAGATGTCGAGATGCTCGGTATCTATGGGGATGGGCATATAATGAACGTGGAACTAGATATACCGGCGATTCGACCGACTTACTATGGTGAGGTGAGGACTATCCCATTGTCGTTCAGTGTGGTAGGATGGGATGCGTTCGGTTCTCGTACGGAGACTGGTGTAATTAATTTGAAAGTATCCGATTTAGTAAACGGTGTGAACGCAAACTGGAATGGACAACCATATATAAAGTATGTGGAAAATTTGGCCACGCGTGTAAATACTAGTTCATTGATAGTGTTGCATGGTGAGAATTTTACTAAGGGAATGGACGTATACATAACCCAAGGTGATATAGTTTACACGGTTGCTTCGAAGGATGTGAAGGTCAATACTGACGGTACTGAGGCGAGTTTTCTGTTGAGTCCAGGTATGTTGGCGGTGGACGGTCACGGCATGGACATGTGTGGTGTATACGGTGTGCAAATCGGATTCAATCCGTCTCAAGTTGGCTATGGAGTGTCGTATCTTATACGTTATAAATACGATTCTGATAATTATAACGAACTTCAAAAAACACCGGCTAAATATACCGGTGTTGGAGTATGTTTCGCGCCGAGCGATATGTCGCTTGTATACGACAACGAGGATGAATTTGGTAATGGAGTGGCAAATCCGTCTGGTGGCGTATTAGGAAAGACACTTTATGTACGTGTTTCCGGCGATTGCACTACGTACAAGTATGTGCAAGTTCGTATGAAGATAAACCATAACTTTGTTCATAAGCAAGGTGAACGGTATATTGACGGCATACAGTTGTGGGAAGGTGATGTTGTATGGCTTACTCATCAAGGCAATCCGGACGAAGATGGATTGTGGGTAGTTTCTAAAGGTGACTGGCAAGGTTACGCCGATCCAAGGAATTTGATGACAGATACTCATGTATGCCCGGATGACTGTTATAATAAGCCGACACCGGCTGTTGTTGATGATACGTATATTATAGACCTTGGTGTCCGGTTGTATGATACCGTTAATTACGTTTGCTCGGATGATGTACCGAAGAAATATGGAAGTCTTACCGTATGTTCGAACCGTCTGAAACCTGGTGATATGGTATTGCTATATAACCAGAAGGATGGACAGAACGGTGTATGGTATGTGACTTGCGGTGATTGGGTATTCATGGGTCAGCCCGACGCTAATGATGGTACTACGCTGGACTTATCTCGTTCTGTTATAGTGCAAAACGATATAGACTTCTGTAAATGCGGTGAGACATTCCACATCGACTACTATTATCTCAATGCGTCGTGCTATTTGAACCATTTGCGCCGCGAGGTTAAGGTTCTTTGTTCTGGAGCGTCGCTTGTACCGAACAACGACGATCATCAAGTAAAAATCAGCGATTATTCAATTACAGTCGGTGAGGCCGATGAGTTGATTGCTATCAGGTCTGGTACGCCGGGTGACCCAGTAAAGGAAGACTGCGTACGAACGGACGCTGGTTTTGAAAAGAAAAATGGTGTTTTGTACAAGGAGAACCAGCAAGATATTCCTTGTTGTGCGGTCGAGTGTATACAAGCACCTGACGGTTCAGCATGGTGTGATATTCCGAAGTTCTATAATATTCGTAAGTCTGATGATTATACGAATAGCAACGACACGAATGGATTTACAATAAAGTTTTGGCGTCATGAGATTGATGGATGGCATCTTTATGCGTATATCGGTTCGGGAACTAACATGAGCGGAATGGAATACTATGTATACCACTTGCGGGTCAATGGTGCGGCAGCGGAGCATCTTGTCGATGTGAACGAGCATTACTGGTTTACAGTGAATGGCGGTGTGTTGGCGACCGGCGATACCGAAACGATTTTGCCAGACTGCAATGGAGAAGATATACCTGACGGTTGCTCACGGTTTGAACCAGTTAGCGAACCTCGCATCTTTATCAATTCGTTCGCAATGACCGACGATACGTGGGATCTTCCGGACGGAGTTATAGTAGACCCGACGACTGGTGAAGAGCGAACTAGATATTCTTCTATACTTGACAACGACGAAAAGCTGTATTCATTATGGCGTATCAAGTGCACGACGAGTATACTGGCTTGTCGAACCGATGGGGAACTTCGCTTAAAATGCGATGACATGGACGATGCAAGTAAGACTGAACAAGCGGTGGGTACTCCGTTGACACCAGGATACATGTCTGGAATGAGACATGTGTGGGGTTTCAACTATTACAAGAATGTCATGTCAAAAAAAGAGTTTTGCGCTGAATATAACAAATATAAAGACCTAATTTAAGGTTAAAGCTATCGAAGGGATTTCGATGAAGAATCACAATATTAACGGACCCAAGACTCGTCCGGCAGCTCCGGCAGTGTTTGACAAGAACGGAAAACAGACCGAAGCCTCGATGAAGTATGACAAGATTGACGCTGAATACTTGACAAAATTGTTGCTTGAGCACAAACGGAATGTGCAATTGTATGGTAATGGATATCCAGTCAGCGATGAATTAGCCACTGTAATCCGGATTGTAATATTGAAGACACAAGGCATGAAGTCTTGGCGAAAGTATACGGATGACTGGAAAGAGGAGATGTTTGCGAGAGCACAGTTTTGTGCGCTTAAATATTGCAAGTCGTTCGACCCAGTTAAAATGGCCAAGAATTCCAAGAACAATGACCCATATTATTACCTTGGCCAGATAGTGTCTCGTGCATTTATGCAAGTACAGAAGGCGATGTCTATCAAGTCGAAGTACATCAAGTTCACGTCGCTTAACGAGAATATTTATCACGAGTGCCTCAATATTGACGAGTACGCTGGTGTCGTCCAGAAGGAGATCGAGCGCGAAAAGGCCGAAATTAGTGGTAACATTGGGCTTGACTTGAACCCGTCGGACATGGACAAGGCAGTGAACACGTTGAATAAGATTGACCCGGATATCGAGGTTAACGAGGAAGGCGTGGACGCGTCTATGGTAGCAAGCGACCCGGCGTTGCGTGCCGCCCAGCTAAAGCTGAACAAGAAGCATGCATCCGAAAAGTCAAAAGAGAAAAAATAGCCTTATAATCCGCTACGAAACTAGAAAAATCTAGTTCGTAGCGACTCATATTGATACTATGAAAGTCAAATATTGAAGCATCGAGTGTTTCAAAAACATATAAACTTGGTTATGATTACACCGAGGCTTTGATATGGCTCAGAAAATTAATAGTGGCAATGTACTTGGAATGGTTGGCGACAATTTCGATACCCATCCTGACTGGCGTCACGACATCTTCGTGCAAGCCCAGAGCTTGATGCCTGACGTTGGGGACATCAAGAGCGGCAAGGCCGAGAAGTTTGTAAAGCGTGCTTACGAACAGAACTACTGGCATACGGAAGACCGTCTGGCCGCCGAACAAGAAAAATTCGTCGAAGACGACCCGATTAACAACACTCCTGGGCTTGGTGACCTCAATTATCGCCGAATGGAATACCCTATACAGAAGAAACCAAACGGAAAAGGCGCCGAAGAAGACCGTGAGGAGGCCGAAAAGCGTGAAGTCCTTGACAAGGACGAGATTATCAACCTGTTGAAGAACCGCTACACGATCTGCAGTACGGCCAGTGCTTGGGGAAACGAACCGATTACTCAAGAAGACTATAAAGACCAGATTAAGCTTAGATAAGAATTTCTTTGTTCATTAATTTCCTCCTATATGTTAAGGCTGCGGGTAATACCGCAGCCTTTCTCCGTTTTGGCACGCTTTTTGCTTATGTGTGGCGACAACAAATTATACTTTAAACAAAGAGGTAAAAAATGTTTAATACAATGATTCTTCCTTCCTTCGGTAGTGCCTTTGAGGAACTTTCGCGTGAAATTGCTGGTGCTCTTTCTGAGGATAACAAGCCTAAGATTGCTGACGACAGCTATCAGCCCAGTTTGTTCCGTTATGCGGATGCTGAAGGTGAGACCGTTCTAATTGACCTTCCGGGATGTCCTAAAGAATCTTTGGACGTCGAGCGCAAGGGAAAATATATCAAGGTCGAGGCTACTCGTAAGATTAACGGAAAGGAATATAAGTATGCAACTTACTTTGCTACAAAGCTTGACATCGATAAAGCCAAGTTTACGTATTCCGACGGTGTGCTTACCGTGAAGGTTCCGAAGGTCAAAAAGCCAGAAGACGAAGTGAAGAAGATTACAATCGAATAGGAGGTTCTGTATAATGCAGAAAGGCCGCCGTATGGCGGCCTTTTCTGTTTATCGGTACAAGAAGTTTCTGTATTCGTTTAGAGCTTTCCGGACTTGTCCGAAGTCTGCTGGCTTGGTTTTGGCTAAAACTGTTTCGGACACTGATTCGAGGAACGCCTTGGGATCGCTATCACCGCGCTGGGCTTCGAGAAAGTTGATAGCGTCGAACTTGATAACTTCTGCTTCCGTCAAGGTCGTATCGATGTTGTTGATAAGGCCGAACGCCTTGGTAACGCCTTCAATGACGGCGCGGTTTTCGTCGGTTGCTAGTTTTCCGAGACGGAAAATGAAAAGCTTCTGTTCGTCGGTTGCTGGTGTCATAATATAACCTCTCTTTACAGTCAGTTTATATGGTTCGTTTTGATAAACTGCGAATGAGGTGTATAGATGACTCCGGTATACTACGTTCGCGAAATTGAGAAAGTAATGATTGCCATTATGGACGTTTTCAACAATTTGAGAGTGAAACGCTATAATGACCAGAACCGCACTGTGGAGAACCGTACGGTAGCGGTTCCTCTGTATACTCACAATAGCGACGACTTCGCCAACTATGTTTCTTCTACGGCGACTGGCCAAGAGCCTCTGAAGGTGCCTTGTGCTGGTTTCCGATATATTTCGAACCGGCATGATGAGACTCACATGGTTCAGCCTACATACGCACGTGAGATATTGTCTGAAGACATCGAGAAGTTCGTTCGGGATATCCAGCCTACTCCGATGGTAATAAATTTTGAGCTTACGGTTCTTTCTGATAATATGGCAGACTTCTTTTTCTTGAAGGAACAGATCGAACCGTATTTCAATACTTACCGTACGGTGCGAATCAAGGAATGGGATTTCGCTCCTAAAATTGAAAGACCTATACCGTTCAAGATTTCATGGACTGACAATATTGACGACGAAAAAGGTGATACGAGCAATGAGTATCAATTATACAAGACAACATACAATGTCGAAGCTTATGCTGTATATCATCGTCCGTATGAACTACCGGCTATTATCAAGTATGCCCAGATGAATTTCATTGTTAACAACGAGTATCAAGATTCGTTGCAAGTCTTTGTATATCCGGACGAAATTGCGCAGCAAAAGAAGCACTTGTGGGAAACGGTTGAACCGTCTATCCGTGATGGTTGGTCTCTATTGAAGACGTTCACTCGTACATTGGTTCGTCGAGTAGACGAACATGGTGAAGAATATTGGAAAGACATGACCATGAAGGAACTAGACTTGACGATGTATAACGCGAATGATTCCAGCTGGGAAGATGTTATCGTTGGGGATGTAGCTCGTCCAGTGGAAGTGCCAGAGTTCGATCTGCTTCATTTCAAATTTGACGAAGATACGGGACATGAGGTCGACTATAGTGGTATGGGTCGTGACTTTGTAGCGGTGAATGACGCTAATCGTGAATTTGTTCCTGATATGCCACCGGGAAATGGCAGCTATGCTCCTGGTGGGTATGATTCCGCAACTGACTGGTCGAATATTCTCAACTGGTTTGGTGATAATAAGGATGGAAAAATAGAAGAATCATACACTTTCAAGGCTACATTGCAGTTTAAGCAACAGTGCGACACTGTTTTCCAGTATCTTTATAATCCAACCGACGTGGAGCTTTCTGACGGTACTGTGATTCCGAAAGGGTCGGTCTGGTTCGACTGGGGAATGAGCGATGGTAAGCTCTACTTTACCTACCATACGACATCAATGTATAAGCGTTTCGAGAGCGAGTATATAAATTGTGATAACACGTCGATATACTCATTTTATTTTGTTCTATATAACAATGGAACGAATGGTGCGTTTGGTGTAAAGACTAACTTTTCCGAGACAATGATTGCATTACATACAAATGAGGTGTCATAATGCTTGATATCGATTTTTTACTTGAAAAGAAACGTCGCGAAACTATCGAAGCTGCCAAACAGCCTATGCCGACGCTTCCGGTGGGAGATAATCGAAATGTAAAGTACAAAAGTCGGCTCGAAGCCTATCTTGAGGATATCACATACGAGAAAGAATTGACCGGAGGTGCTGATACGCCGGTTCTTGTCAGTATAAAAATGGGGAAGCGAATATAAACTTGGTGTAACCGGGATAAAACCCATAACAACGGAAATAATAATGATTAACTTTAAAGTTACCAGCATCAAGACGATGCAAAGCTCGCCAGAGACGGACGCAATGGTCCGGCAACACATGGCAACTAAGATTGCCGAACAGAACCGTGCCGGTGACCTCAACGGCGTTAACGAAGAAATGATTGCAAAGTACCGCGCCGAGTATCAAGATTTCTTGAAGAATCTTGAAAATATTGATCTAGGTACAATGTTCTCGCAACCCTCCGTAGAAAAGACAGAGGAACCGCTTCCGGAAACGGTTCATGAAGAAGCTTACCAAGCTTTTGTGAAGAACGACACTGTGCCTGACATGGTCAATGGCATTTCTGTTGGAGAGGAAGCTGGCGATTCCTTCATGATTGCCAAGAAGGCGTATCGTAAGAAAAAGGCTGCAGAATCGGCTGAAAATGCCTAATTGCATTTAATTTGAGATATTATCGTCCGCCGAGTCATCGGTGGACGTTTTTTCTTCGATAAACTATATTTGGATGCAAGGGGGTTGAGTAATGGATATGAAGGCTATGATGGCGGAGCAAAAGGAAGAAATGCTTCGCGACAAGTATATCGAGTCTGAAAAAGCCGGACGAGACCTCGGTGAGCCGCGCATGTTGCAGTGGACAAAAGATCATGCCAAGGCATTCCGTCGAGAATATTACCGTACTCACTTGATGGACATAGGAAATGGCGAAATTCCGCAATATTTTGCGATTTTCTTGGACGACAAATCAAAAAAGTTGGTTATTGACATGCTACTTGATGGTGTCCCAAACGGGTGGACCGTATATTCAAGTATGGTTTTGATTTACCGTGGCGATGTATACAAGAATACGGAAATCGTTGATTACCTTGCAGAAAACTTGGGTACGACTGTCGAGCTTGAAGTAGTGTCGCTAGGCGTTGTTGATGACGCAATTGCGATTGGTGTATCAGGAATGTTCATGTCTGTGGATTCTCAACCTTACATACTGTTCGCAGTGGCACCGGGTGTAGACCCGTCGCGTGAGTTCAACTTCAAATCATGGAAACCGTACAGCATCAGCACACCGTTGCATGGAGTTGTCGACGCATTTCCGAGTCATTTCGGATGGAAGCACTAGAAAAAATCGATATGCCGAGGTTGGTTTCTGAGATTACTGGACACGAAGACCTCACTTTGCTTACCGCAATGATGAAAAAGAACGACTTTTTCGGGTTTCCGGCTTATGTGGCTAAAGAAAACGGCAAGGTCGTTGGTATTGCGGTTATTCAAGAAGGATATTATCCGGCATTCACCAAGGTCTGGTGCCTAGAAGTTGCCAAACATTACCAGAAAATGGGCATTGGACGCAAGATTATGAAGATGGTTATGTCGGAACACCGTGCTATCAAGCTTGTAGCAAAGCGTGATGCGTTCGGGTTCTATGAAAAAATGGGATTCGTCTTTGTAAACGAACCCCATCCTAAATCGAATGTCTGTTACATGGTCAAGGTAGCAACCGATTAGTCGAGTTTTTTGATGGCTTCAGCCGGTGCTTGACGGCGTTCCTCTTTGACACGGCGTTGCCAGTTGTACGGAGATTCCGGATACATATCGATTTCGCGGCGGATAAGCTGTACTTGAATGCCGAACATGATCTTGGAACGGTCTTCTTTCGGCATCTTCATAAATTCCTTGAACTCTTCTTTTGCTCGACGGAGATTTTCCATCAAATGACGGTATTCTGGGTCGTTTTCGTGCTTTTCGATTTCCTTGATAAAGGCTTGGACTTGGCTCTTCTTTGCCTTCTGTTCGGCGGACATTTCAGCATTGCTTTCTACATGTTCCATAATTACCTCGTATGGTAGTTTTTCGGAAATATAGCATATCGATTCTGTTCTTGCAACGTATAAACTGCATATAAACCAATCTGGTGCTTAAAAATGGCGTATTACAAGATTTTTGTGGAAGCCGTACAGCGTATCTGCCCTAATAACAGTGGTGCCGTATTGGCAGTCTATGCTCCTCGACTCGAAGCCGATGACGGTATAGGTAACAATTACGAAACTTTGAAGGAAATGGCCGTTTGGCTCCTTGTGGAAGGTAACGCATTGAACCAGATTCACTGGAACGTGGACAAGATGGTTAAGCATACCTTATTAAACGAGGCTTATGACCTTTGTCGCGATGCTGGCGATAAGCTCGCAGAGACCTATATGGCACTGACCAACAAGCCGTGCGACAAGGAATTTCCGGCTGCCTCCAAGTCGACCGATCTGGACGACAAGGCCGTCCTTGAACTCCTCAAGTACATCGACAAGCATATGAACGACGCCGTGAAGAAGAACGACAAGTTCCCCGAAGGTGTCAAGAATATCTTCGCCGATTTCGACGAGGCTATGACCACCATCATTTACAAGTACCAGCAGTTTACTGCTTAATGAGGTAGCCGATGCAGATTATCACGACCGATGATATGGTTGAAAAAATCAAGGCGATGCTTGGTTATCCTTGCACCGAAATCGAAATGGTGGTTGAGGAACGCAATGGCCTCGGTCACCTCCATATGGCCGTGAACGATACCTTGAACTGGTTCTACCGTATCAACCAAGACGAAGCTTCCTATATGGACGCTATGGTGCTCAGATTGAAGGCTGGGGTTATCCAGTACCGAGTACCGGACGAGATTATGGAAGTGGTCGACGTATCGCCGTCCTATGGTAACACTTTTTCGCCGATGATGGCTTGGGACGTGGGTCCGGGCGAATCCCTAATGGGTGTCGGCGGTGCCGGTTTGGGCGGACTTGGACAGTTCGACTTGATTACTTATTCCGGTGCCTTGCGCTACTTGCAAGACGTGAAGAAGCTGGTGGGTACTCAGTACAACATCAAGCTCCATCCGCAACAGCACATCCTTCGTGTCTACCCGACGCCGAAGTCTGACCGTGTGGCAATCGCTACGGTCTATGTCAAGGCGAAGAAGTACGAAGTGTTTGCCAACCCGCTGTTCCAAGATATGGCTCTCGCCCGTGCGGAAATCCAGCTTGGACGTATCTTGAAGAAGGACGATATGCCTCTTCCGGGTGGCGGCAAGGTGAACGGACAACAGATTTACACTGACGGTTTGGAAGAGTGGAAACGCCTTATGGAAGAACTGAAGGCTCAGTCCGCACAACCGTTTATGATGACCGACCTTAGCTAAAAGAGGAACCTCTTATGGACAAAAAACAAGAAATGTATGCGGCCTTTATGGAAGGCGTGTGCGACAAGCTCGAATGCAAGGATGCTCTTCCGTTTCTCCAGAAGGGGTTCGAGGCGTTTTGCGAATCTACTGGTGTAGACCACAAGTACATTAACCTTTCCGATAGGCCGAACTTCGACGTGACCTTGAGCCACGGCGGTATCGACCCCCATCCGCTTGAAATTACCGTCCAAGCTTATGACGCATCCGATGCCATTGACACGGTGATCACCAAGCTGGCCGAACACGGTATCGAAGGTTATGCGGAGACGGAAACTCCTGAACATCCTGAAGACTATATCGAAGTGTCCAATGGTTACGTGCCGGTTCAGAACGTGGCAATCAAGAAGACCGATACTTCTCGCGGCGAAATTCGCTGTGCCTATGTTCCGGAACACTTGCTTTCGGCTTTGGTTAACGGCGATACCAGCGGCCTTGACGAAAGTGGCTTGAAAGAACTCAAGGACTTCGAGGAAGAAATGGCCGCCGACGGTATCAACGCTCACGGCTTGAACCCCGAATACGGACCGGATGGCGAGTTCTGGGATGTCGACGAAAATCCCCGCACCGGAAACTCTGTCTGGTGTTCCGAATTTGTCGAACGTAAGTAAATATCTTTTTACATAACTCAAGCCAAATCGGCTTGAGTTTCAAATTTATCACAGCTATTATTTTCTCCGTCTAACTCAGGCGGAGATTTTTATGTTGAAATTCTTAATTAAAATTGTAGAAGAGCAGAAGCCGACGAAGTATGATTGGCTTTTCAAGGTACTTGACAAGGCTCAGTACATCATGTATGCTGGAATTATTGTCCACATGCTAGTTAAACTCGTAAATACGATGAAGAAGACTTTCGGCACGGCCAAGACCAATAATGACAAGTACCAAGAAGACGGGTCAATCGGTCGTCTGACCTCAAGGTCTCGTTAGTAGGAAACTTGTGAAGTCTGTTTTGTACATCGCTTGCTGCGCCCACGTTATTTGGCGAATAGTGCATTGGATCCCAAAAACGTTGGTTCGCGGAATGCGCTTTCACTTCGTGAGGAAGGATGCGGAGTTCGCGGTTTCTAAACGGATGGACCGGTATTGGAAATCAGCCCGTTTCAAGAATCAGGTGGCAGCGGCGAATGACATCAAGATTTCGCACCCTTAGTGGAGCGTTTATTGAAAGAAAGAAAGGAAACAAGTCAAATGTTAAACCCCGTAGAAAAATTCGTTAATAACTTCGGTATCAGTGCTCCTGACTGGATTAACAATATGATTGGCGGTAAATCCGACGACCGCGATTCAATTGATACGTTCAAGGAGTTGACAAAAACCATTGAGCAGATGATTGATGCTTTGCCGCAGATTGATATTCCGAGCAGTGTCATTGGCAAGAACAAGTTAGATGCGTTGAAGGAAGTCTTTAAGGCATACAAGAATACTAACATTACAAAAGTTGCTCTTCTTACATGCTCGATGACGAATCTTATCGCAAAGCACAGTGGTGCAAAGTCGGTGTCCAAGTTAGCTGGGTTCATGCAGAACTGCATGGCACTTTATGCTATAGGTGACACGGTTTGCAATCGAATCAACTTTAAGTGGAACGTTGTCGACCAGCTCTATGTGATGGTTTCTACGGCGGAGCCGTCTTACGTCGACGTGACGCTAGAAGAGTTCCGCGAAATCAGCAAGAAGCACGATAACGACCTTAACACCACCATCACGATCACGCCGTCCTCTAACCTCGCGTTCGTGAAGATTATGAACAGCAAGGAACCGATGAAGTGGTTCTCCGCGCTCGACCAGATTGAACACACAATCACACCGTTGAGCACGAATATCATTGAGTGCAAGCGCGTTATGCCGCATTGCTCGAAGGATTCCGATGATGACGAGCGCGACGTTCAGCTGCAGTACGTGTTCGACGAAAATTGCGAACAGTACAAGCATATCGACGGCGAAGGCGAAAAGGTCAAGAGCAGCGTATTTAACGCGGTGTTCAAGTTCCAGTTCGATGACAACATCTTCTACGCTATCCAGATTGTCCGTTCTACAGAAAGCGAAGACGGCACTGGTCTTGTCTATGTTCCGTCTAACCAGCTCAAGATGTTCTGGATTCCGAAGAACCGCAACAAGGTTTCTACGAAGGCCGACACCAATATGCTCAAGCGCAACGTCGAACTCTATGTCGAGATGATGTTTGCAATGAGTATCGATCCGACGACGTATCTCTATTCGTTCGACGAAGACGGTGACCTCAAGGAAATGCTTCGCCCGGTGGCCATTCCGCCCGAATCAGTGAGCGATACCATTCCGAAGATTATTAAGGCTATTAAGATTGCCTTCGACAGGGGTCTGTCTCGAAGCTACGCTCTTGTCGGCCAGCCGGGTACTGGTAAGACTATTGGCGCACAGCAGATTTCCAACGCTTATCCGGAAGTTTGCACATTCAAGATTACCGCCGATGTTATCGTTGACAGCGACCAGACTGATGCGATGCTCCGTTATGTCAAGGCCATCAAGAAGTGCATCATCATTCTAGATGATATGGACTCCTACCAGCTCACTGACAAGAACGACAACGTGATTGCATACTTGAGCTTCTTCGACAAGCTTAACCAAGCTGCCAAGAACGACCAAGTATCCTACATCTTCTTCGCGACGATTAACGACCCGAAGAAGGTGAACCAGAGAATTATGCGCCGCAGTGGCCGTATCGACGAAATGTTCGAGATTGGCTTGCCGAGCATCAACACGATGCGTTACCTCTTCAAGTACAACGATGAGCGCGTAAACAAGGAACATCCGACCGACTTTACCGACCCGAAGTATGACGAAGTTATCAAGTACGCTATCGAGTCTGGTATCACCGCCGCCGACATTACGAACATCTTTACCGATATCGTGATTTACAGCGGTACGGAAGAACCGGAAGATGCTCCGGTGGAACTTGCCGACGTTGAAGCCGAGGTAGAGGCAGAGTCCAAAAAGGCCGAGGCCGAAGACGCGCCGGTATGCACGCCTGAAAAGCTCCGTGCAGCTATCGACCGCGTGAACAAGCGTAACAAGATGTCCGGCAACAGCTACATTGACCGTGACGAAGACTAGTTTCTTTTCCTGAGATAGCTATGGGAGTGGTTTGCCGCTCCCCTTTTTGCTATAATTCAAGTATGATTTCTGAATATTTTTATATGCCGCGCACCAATAAGAAGGTGACCGAGGAAGATCGCATCAAGTTTACCACTGCCCAAGCAACGATCCGCAAGCGTAGTAAGCCGGGTCGTTCGTGATGTCTTGTACGCACTTGTCGACTTCCGGAGGACGGAATAGAACGTCCTTCTTGAGTTCGTCGATTGTGTGGTTGACAGCAAGCATGTTGTCTGTTTGGTTTGTACCGTTTGAATCGGCACTCATTATATTTTTTCCGAACAGTTTGTTGATAAAGTTCTCTTGGTCCGGCGCGTTGAGAACTTCCTCGCTGACTTTCTTTCCGTTGTCCATTGCGGTATCCAGATAGAGTTTCCACCAGTATTTACGCCATTTGTACTCGAATTCGGGGATTTCGTCTACAACGCTGTCGACTTGGTAGAGGATGTTGTTGAATTCGAGCTTTAGCAAGTCGCCGGCCTTTGGGAAGATTTGTGCTGCGGTATAGCCGTAGTAGCGGAAGTCTTCGTAACCGCGCTGGTACCAGATTGGGTTGTGCTCGTTCGGGTCACACGTTGGTTTAATGCCCAGTTCGCGTAGGCTTCGGTAGTTAAGCTCTAGAAACAGTCCCATATGGACGTAAATTTCTTGCTTTGTGGTGTACTGGATGCCGAAACGAGAATAAAGTTCGTTCTGGGGATTGAACCCCATAAGTACCGGTAGGTCGAAGACGCGCTCCACCTCGCGGTTAGAGTCCTCGTGGAACAGTGGGGTATTGTTCACGTTCAGTGAGGTCGTGTAATACTTGTAAAGGGTTCCTTGACGGTTGACGAACGCACGGCTCATTACATTGTAACGCTCTTGGTCACGAAACGCATTGTGTCTACGGTTGTAGAAAACCAGTCCGAGACGGGTGTCGTGTTGGAAGTCCGGGTTGTTGATTTGCATCTTTTCGGAGCGTTCGACATAACCTCCAGTCCGGTCGTTCCACATATGCGGAGAGACCGATGCCAGAACACTGAAATTCGGCACGATAACCGTAGTCGCACGGCAGTTTCCTGAAAGATGTAATACGAATTCTGGCATTTTGTCAACCTCTAACCTAGTTTATACGGTCGGGCGACCCCCAAAAAGTATATAAACTGCGATATGACTAACAGAAGGTTGAAAAATGGCGAGCACATCGATTTCACGTAAGTATACGAATATCTCGTTCGAGTCCGTCCGCGAGCACTTGCTTACGATTATGAAGGCCAAGGGTGGAAACTTGGCAGACTACTCGGAGAGTTCATATGGTCGCTTGATGACCGACTTGTTCGCCGGTACGTCTGACTTGATGGCGTATTATGCTGAATCTTCGTTCAAGAACGGGTTTCTTGAATCCGCAAACTATCGACCGTCGATTTATGCCAACGCCCGTATGCTTGGTTATAGCATCCGTCGTCCGGTTCCGGCCAAGGCCGGTATCGGAATTCAGACTACGAAGACCGGAAAGTTCAATACAATTCGTGTCCGCATCCCTCTTGGAACCGAGTTTACTATGGGTAGTACCACGCTGACCGCTATGGACAATATGGAGTTCCGCTATGACCGAAATGCAGACACGGAACAGACTGGCTTGATGACTCTCGTTTATGGAAAGGCCGTGCTCGCGGAAGGCCGTTTCAAGACCGAGTCTCTTATTTCCACCGGTAACCAGAACCAGACCTTCATTATTCACGACCTTACCTTCAGTGACTATTTTGGCGACAATGACCCAAATTTTGATGATGATGGCAACGTAGCACATCGTTCGTCCGCTTTTACTAGGGTTATGTCTGACGCTACATTGATGGACAATATTGACCCAAGCGTTGTGGTGGACGATAAGCTGTACTGGCGTATTTCTCGCCGAGGACTGATTGACCCGGCGAAGGAATCTGTTCTGAACGATATTGAACAGTTCGCGTCTGGTCAAGACAACTACACCGATAACTATACGGTCGAGTTGTCTACGGCAAATGACGGCAACGTGCAGCTACGTTTCGGTGACGGATTGAAGTCCGCTATTCCTTACGGCGTTATCAACGTGACTTACTTCTCCACGACTGGCGAAGAGGGTAACTTGCTCAACGTGGCCGGTACCACCCTTTCGACAAATAGCAGCCGAATCGTAATCTGTCAGGACGACGGTACTGAAAGCGATATTACGGTTAACGACCTAAACATTGCTATCACGACTGATATACGTAACGGACTCGACATTGAAAGTATCGAGTCCATCAAGGCCAACGCTCCGTACTTGTTCAACACGCTAGACCGTCTTGTGAACCGTACGAGTTACAAGATTTTCCTTCGTCGATATTCTGACGTCAAGTACGCTACAGCGTATGGTGAAGATATCCTTAACACAAAAATGTTAAACGGCGGTATCGACGTTAAGTACATGAACCAAGTGCGTTTCAGCGCGTTGAAGAGTTTGTATCGTCAAAAGGACAATACGTTCTACCCAACGACCGCCGACGAGTATTTCCTCGACGGATACAAAGTAAACGGACTCATGTACACGTGGCAGTATGATTATAGGGAATTGGAGCGTAACGGTCTCGACGAAGGCCATCTAGCAATTTACAAGCGTCTAGGCGATGCATTGCAGAACGTCCGTTTGGAAACCGGAGAGAAACTGTCGAGCGAAGTACAAAAGCAGATAATGCAGAGCATCCAACCGACATATCCATTGGACTATCAAGTATATTCCGCCTTACTTTCGCCGCTTGATTTTGTTGAGGTGGGTTCCGAACTTTATAACTGTATGACGGCGCTTAATCAACGCGGTATGATAACGGTCGGTGGCGGTTATCATAATTACGTTTATCCATCTGTACATGAGATGGAAGCACACCTGAAGGTTACGCTTTTCCGTGGCAATAACTTTACCGATGTGAAGGAACGTATCAAGAATGCTGTTTACAAGTATCTGTTAGAAAATACTGATTTCGCTACCCCTATTTACCGTTCCCGCATTGAGTCTATCGTTCATACGCTTACTGAAGTTGCTGGCGTAGACGTTACGTTCTCTCCGGTAAACGACCGGTATTCCGATTTGGATATAGATGATTTGAGACTTCTTGGCCAGATGACATATGAGTATATCGTTCCCGGAAACATCGCTGTGGATGGTTTCGAATTTTCGCTCGGTTATACATATGTCGGCGACAAATCTAAGAATACGTATCAGAGGACGTTTACCGTTCAGTCACTAGCTGCCTTGCAGACCCGTATTGCCGATTATTACAAGTATACGGTTAAACCTAAATTATCCGAAACATCGAATAAACGGATATCCGACCTTGATATAGACAAGTTTGTCGCGTATATTTGGGAACAGTCGATGATGATGGTGTATGAGTCGGTGTACCAAGAACTGCTTGCTGAGCAGTCTGCGGGACATGCTGACACAGCCGATGTTCTTTATAGCGTAATTCAAGCCATCAAGGGTTGGGATAAGGGTTACGACTCGCTTACATTCAAGAACACCGACAAGATTGTAGATATGACCGAAATAGAGGGAAACTCGTTGCATGACTATATTGAATATATTCTTGAATATATTAAACTTGTCCGTAACGTGTTAAAGTATTATGTAGCTAATAACCTTATTGACAACGCGGGTAATATCACAAATTATTCGAATGACAATGAAATAGTACAGATAACCATACCGACTGACCGGATTGATCTTGCCGTGTCAGTGGAAAGCGTTTTGGTGACGGAGTGATTAAAGAATGAATCCGATAGTCTATAATAAGAATGGCCAGTTTCGCTTCAACGATTTTGTTGGGTATTTACCGGAATTTCTGAAGACGGAGCCGGACGTGGTTACGTTGATGCAAGTGATGTCAGACTACATCAACAATGCCTACCGTAATATCGAGACGACCGAGGAATTCGAATTCGTCCGTGTTTGCAAATCAACTGACCAAAACGCTGTAAAGGCCCAGATGGAAAGATTGTGCTCTATGCTTAGGCTTGCGTCGGAACGAGGTGATTCTGTTAGGTATTGTTCTGTTCCTAGGAACAACGTTAAGTCGAACGTAATCGTCGGTAACGAATGCGCTGAATATCCAAAAGAGGCCGAAGTAGATTTTTCGAAAGTAGAAGATGTAATTACTTCGGCAAGCGCTAGGCATTTGGTTGACTCCAATACGAAGGACGGTGCCGTAGTTTACATTAAATATCGTAATGTGGAGCCAGTACGAACGGTTGCTTATTACTATTCATCCGTAGACGACACGATGGTCAAGGAACCGTTAGGTTCGTCCCAAGATCCGTTCACTGGTACGGACAATAATCCAAAGACTGCCATAGAGTTCAAGGTATCCGATGTTGGACATGTTCTTCGTCGCTATGGTGGTCAGTCTAGGGATAAGCGAGTCAATTACTATGAAATTTTCTTTACACTAAAGATTACGGATGTAAACCGGGTGTCCGCAATAGATTCTGTTCTGGTTGATGTCGATGGAGTCGATAACAAGTCGGATCAAGTTATTGTCGATTACTATAACCAGTCAGCTGTGGCTGATGGCAATTATAATACGTACATAAAGTTTGCTGAAGGTAATTCGTTCAATTGGGTCGGAAATTATCCATCTGGAATATTTTATTTACGTGAAACGAGCGGGTCTAAGCTTACTAATATTTCTTCTAGTAACATTGTAACTATGCCCGATACAGTGCTTAATCCGAGCGTAGATCGTTTTCGTGTAAACCGTATCGATGTTGGCTCGACTGGTATGCTGAAAATTTATACATCGTCTGGAATGCCTGGAATATACAGCGATGCTATATTATATCTTATGCATGGTGATGAACAAGTTGCCTTGCTAAAAATGAATGGCGATATAACCAGTAAGAGTCGCAAAGAAGATGGCGAATTGTATACATCGGTGTTCCCGCTGTCGTTAAAGTATGACATATACGATATTATAGCTATGATTTCGGATAGCAAGTCGCTTACTTTGGTGTCAGTTCCGTTGTCGGAAAGCTACTACGTAATTGATGGTAATAACCGTATGCCGATGCTTCGTTGGTCCGATGAGTACCGGTTCTGCGATGGGCCAGCCGCTTCTATGTCTGATAATTATACCATGTCGTCAGCAACAGTAACCGAGAATGAATCAGTTGCGACTATCAAGGGGAGTGAATGGACACCGTTTGGTTTGCGTGCGTTCTATTCGCCGGTGCAGATGTATGCTGGCGCATTTATTCTATGTCCCGGTGCATGGGACGGACTAGGTATAATTACCGAATGTAAGTACGAAAAGGCTACTGGACGGTATATAGTTGGTCTTGATCGTAAATTGAACCCATCATTTAATCCGAATGGTCACGATGTCGTTGTGACTATTCCTTCGGTTGGTGTTATTACACGTTTAGATGCATGTAATGACGAAACTGGTGAGCATGCTTATGCTGTGTATGGTGGGTGCATGTGGAAGCCCGGTGATGTAGTTTTGCTTGATTGCGTGGTAAACGGTGTTTATCAAACGCAATTGTTCACTATAACTAAATATGATGCTGGAACCATTCATATTGTTCATCCTACCAGTGTGCAGATTAATAATTATACAGCTATTAGAAAAGTCGATATAACCAAAGAATCTTATGTTTCTAAAGTCGACCATACACGTAGAATGGGTGATGATATGGTTGCCGTGATTCGTCGTTATAGCGGAATGATTTTTACAGACAAGTACATGGTAGCACGTTTTAACGATGGGGACGAAAAGTTTGTGCTACTTCGAATGAAAAACGATGTTATATTGTATGATTCAACCGCCGATTATGTTGACGGAACTTATGTGTATAATGCAGATGACGACAATATCTACATGGTAAAGAAGACATCGGGAATAAAAGGCGATAAGTATGAATTGGTTCTTGACACGTTAAAGCATTTCTCTGTTGGATATAAGAAGATGCGTAATGCGTTCATGCCGTATTCTGGTGCCGTTGCTACGCTTGATTTTGGCGAAAATGTCGACTACGGTGTCGATGATATGGATACGATACGTATTCCACTGTATATCAAGAAGATTAACGATACCCGATTGCGTTATGGATGGAAAGAGCGCGAATATGTATATTACGGTAATGATATTGGTGTCGACGATATGTCTCGTGCTGGCTTTGTCGAGTTTTATGGAGGAAATACATACAATGTAGTGGATGTGGACATGGCTGACCGAACGGTTACCGTCGTTAAAGAGTATGAAACCGGAAAGGTGATGAAGCGAGGTGTGGCTCCGTTGTACGTAATTGACATGGATAGTAACCTTATTGCAACTAAGGGCAATAATGGTAGGTGGCTAGTTACGATTACTTCAGCGGGTCACGGACTTTCTGATGGTATGCATATATCCGTAAGTGGAGTGACTGTAGAAAATCCGTCTAAAAGTGATATTTTCAATGTTACCGATGTTGAAATAAAGGTACTATCGCCAGATGTAATTCAGTATGAAAGTTTGTCGGTTGCTGCCGGTACATACTGTACTGGTGAAGTTGACCATGACGGTGTTAAGGCATCAGCCGTATATCACCGTATCATCAATGAGACTACCGGCCAGCCATTGTCTGATGGGGATATTGTTGAGATTGACCGCAAGGATGATGAAGATATTGTTCGCGAATTTTATATCGCAAGTTCTGGAAATTGGACGAAGATTGAACGTGATGCCGTTTTAACACCGTTTACGCTTTATGCGCAACAGAACTTGATAGACATATCTGATACGAATCCAGTATATGCGATGAGCGAAGGATACAAGGTTAAAGTTATACGGTTCATCGACAATGAGACTGCTCAAGTTAACTTGGTTGGCCGTGTTCCGGAAAGCGACTTGCATCAAGGTACTCGTGTATTTATTAGATATGCTGACCATAGCGCATATAATGGATGGCATACGGTGACAAGCAACGTGAATGGTGGGGGTGTATTTAATATCAAGATTGCTGGCGATACTGGCATGCCAGATGGGAAATCGCTAGTTGGACGAGATATGACGTTATATGTAGGTATGTGGTACAAGTATACCGTATATGCGTATGATTGGAGTAAGATAAGCAATCGAGCAACATTCGTAACTTCTAACCAGATTCTTGAGTCGAACCATAATGTAGTTCGGACTCAGTACAAGCATGGTCTGCATGTAGGCGACTTAGTTATCGTAGATACTGAAACTAATGGTGCATATACTTATAACGGTGGCTCAATTAACAAGTTTACCGAGGCGAAGGTATTGACGGTACCTAGTGATGAAACTGTAACGCTAGGTCCGATAGACGGTGTTTCTACACTAGGGAATGTCTCTAAAGGCAGCACTATATATCGTGGTATAATCGCTAGAAGAAATGTCGGAAAACTGAGTGGTGAGTACAACTGGAACGGTCATCGGTTTACTGATGGTGAAATAGTTATTGCGACTAATCAGTTGTGTGAGGACGAGTCAATTGCGTGGAGAGTTTCCAAGACTGGTGCTTGGGTTCCGATGCGTCGTAAGCGCACGTTCAAGATTGACAACATCAAGGTTGATATGTGCAGTAATCCGAAGTTCGATGAAACCGACCCGGTAGAGACCGACAGTGAGTATAAGTATGTTGTGTATGGCGATACCTTTGTGACATCTGAGGCATCGTCTGGCCGTGCATATTTGCAAGCTGCTGGAATGTCCAGAAACTACCATTTTGAGAACCCGCATATCGATAACTTGGATACGACACAAGATGTGAATCTTCAGTATTCTTCGAAGTATGATTACGGTACGGTAGCTCCGCGTGATGACATGGACCCATCATTCAAGGGTGTTCCGGATATGGGTTATCCATTGGCTGAACGGATAGAGCGTCTGGCTTATTTGAAGGATGCTAGCGTAATAGACTATGATTTGATAGGATATTTGGCTAGGTTTATGGGTTATGATATAACTGCGGTTTCTGATGATGTGAACGAGAGTGGCGTATATCGGACTAATGAGCAACGGGATGCTGCTTTGCGAGAAACAATTGCTCATTTGCCGCAATATTATGCTCTGAACGGTACGAATGCTGGTATCAACATGTTAATGGCGACGTTCGGTCTTGTTGGCGAGTTGATTACGCTGTGGACTAATACTGCCGACCCATACGGTGAACTTGTGCGACAAACCGAAGTCGACGAAATGATTCAACGGAAATCTGGACTAGGCGAGAAGGTCGGCCAGTGGGTGCCTACCCCACACGTAGTATTGGATGTGCTGGATGATTCTAATTCTCCGAGCGTTTCCGTGACAACCGAAGACATCGAGCGGATGCATGAGCAAATTAGATGCTGTAAGCCGATCAACGTAGTGTTTGACGGTATTCGCGTAGTAATGAATTCTGAGGCTACGGCCAACGCAATCATCGTCGCCCACAATATGGAAGGTTATTCTGGTTTATCCCCGGTGTTCGATGGCGGAAAATCCGATGGTACTGGTCTGGACTTCTACGAAGATGATGCGTGTATGGATGAAGATTGTAGCTTTTAGTATATCAGTTCCGATGACGAAATATATAAACTAGTTTCTTGAAAGAAATTAGGTATTCGGCATGAACAGAAGCGTAATTACCAGTCAAGGACTAGAAATTTTAAATACTTTGCCGTCCAGCCAAAAGCAGTATTGGATTGGATATTACGGTCTTGCGTACATTCCTGAAGAGAACCGCGAACTGTCTAAGGACATCCAGATGCTTGTGCCAAAGGAGAACGGTAAGCCGATAGGCGACGAGCTGTTTAATATATTTCAAGGTTCGATGGCTGACACGGTAGCCGGTTTCGATGAAGGCGATGTAGATTCAGCCGCTGGTAAGCTGTATAGGCAATGCTTGTATGCGGAAAATATCGAATCGACCTTTAGATATTCGCTCGCTACTGATGCCGAAGGAAACAAGTTTAATACACTGGTGACTTATAGCCAGGATTCGTCGGCTCCGGCAAAGTATAATTTTTACAAGACATATATAGGTGTCGGAGGCACAGTTACTCAATTAAACGATGAAATTGATGACTATGGTCTACCTATTCCAGCGCCTCTTTATTACCACACTGACAATGATGACTTAGCGGCACATACGGTTTCGCCGGATATGCGTAATTACGCAGAGCGTACTAATGAGCCAGCTTGGTTGATTTCAAATGACAGTAACCGTACGACTAGTGATGGATACGCTTCTAATGTGGTTCCTCAAGATAAGACGGTGTCCGCGATGGAGTCTATTTCAAATTTCAACCGGTACCACGCACCGTCGTCTAGTGAAGGATATCCAGTCGCTCATGATCCGGCTTGCCGTAACATGTCTAAAGTGACTAAGTATTTTCCGATTGACCACTATGACTTGTCAACTATTATACGTAATGGCGGACATATACAGAATCTTGAGGCCGGTAAGAGTAGTACGAACCTTGACAATTCTAAGGTAGGAAGCGTAAAATACAAAATTGCTATTAACATCGCCGATTACATGAAAAAGGCCGCTGACCGTATTGTTGACAGTGCGTATGAACTGGAAACGAGTAACCATCTTCCCGAAATTGGTTTTAAGTTTAATCGTATTGGTTTGTATGCGGTTCCGGTCACTTTGCATGCGTTCAACGTGATAGATAGCACTAACGAGAAATGTGGCGGGAATAAGGTACAACTTTCAGTTGATGGAGATGCCGAACCAGTTTTGTTTGCGGTTATCGATACCGACACTATTGAAATGAGTGAAACTGGTCTTAGCAAGTATAGTATTGATTTTAGTGTAGTATTTCAAGAAAATACTTCATTGGTTAACAATCCAGTTATATATTACAATCTATATGAAAATGATTCAATTACTTGGTACAAGAACCAGTTGATTGCAAATGCCAGTATTTCGGAAGCTGTTACTATGCTTGGCGTGGAAATGAATTATATACGGAATATGGTTGAGTCAATCAAGTATGGCGGAAACGGTAGCCAGTGCGGAATCGTGGAAAGTGGAAATGACAGTTATATGTGGGCGTTTCGTAATCATACTCATCCGTATGTTCCGGATAGTTCGGCAAGCCCGATTATTATTAATGACTGTGACATTCCGTATATACCGAATGCTACACCAGAAACATGTGCGTCGAATAGTGTTTTGAATTTTCAAGTAGTTTCTACATATCTCAATAATGATATGTTGCTTACAATATTTAAGGACGGTAAGTTCCATAAAATTCCGTCACGTTCTTGGAACGAGACAAATGCTTTCGAATGGGATTATGGGCTGAGTCTTGCTGACGCTGAACATTTTTCGTTCGGTACAAGTAATAGGCTTATATGGAATACTTGGTTATATTATGTGAAGTCATATAACGAGATTAATGTCGCACGGGTTTATAATCGTCATAATGTATTGTATGTGAATACAAGCGAGTTGTATGACGGAGTGGTTTATGAAATTGTTATAAATCTAAACGCTATAGGTCGTGATTCTAACGTAAATAACAAGCACAGTGTCGCGTTGGAAGGAATTTTAAATGATAATAAGGATTTTGTTATTCGGTTCTCTAAGGATATCGACCACGGTGTTGTCGAAAATGTATATAAGTGGGCTGATGCTAACGGGTCAACCTTGAGCAGCGTGAAGCCTAATTTCCACGTGTACGTACCACCGACTAGTTTCGATACTGACCCGTTTGCCCCGTTATACAACAGTAATGCGAGTGCGGGTCGCAATATAAATAATAACACTCTTAGTTCAGCCGTTGTACATTTTACCAAGGTTGACGGCAAAATCTATGTGATGGCGTATTAATGCGTTATAGCGTAGTCATATCACATCACCAGTCCGAATATATACCACGTTTTGTTCGCGTATTGAACGATAACGTGGTTTTCGTGTTCGATGACATGCAACAAGAAGACGTAGAGCAAGTTTGTTTGGCTGGCGCTCGATATGTATGTAATCCAGTAATTGGAAACCGTACAATGAACCGTAATTTGGGGCTGTCAGAGTTGGAACGTATTGCCACGCTGTCAGATGACGACTGGATTGAGTTCTTCGATGGTGACCGAGTTCCTATTGTATACAATATTGGTGAAAATCTATCTGATTTCGATGTATTCCTATATATTTGTGAAAGTGACAAGCGGTTGGAAAAGTTGAAACCCGGTCTGGTCAATGTAAATATTTTGTGCAACCCATTTTATTCATGCGGATTTCGCATTAAGTATGGGTTGATTAAAGAAATATATCGAGTGAACCGGGGGAAACTGTTCGACGAGTCGTTTACCGGCTGGGGATGTGAAGACCAGTTTTTAGGTGTAATGTGTGGGTCATTGGGAGCAAAGGTATGTCTTTGTGACACGGTTGTGTTGTCTGGCAAAGTAGGTGGAGACGAGATATCCCATCCAGATTATCTTGGGTCGCTTCAACACTATATCGACCGTCTGAGAGAATGCAATATATTCCCTCACGCCAAATGAACTAATTTAGCATGAGGAACAACAGAGGCGCGATATGCCAGTTAAATGGCAACACGAAACACATGATTATAAAGCGTAAGACACTTCTTGAACTTAATGATGTTTTGCAACAAGCCGAACAGCTTTTCGCTGGTCGTATAACCGGAAAATTCTATTATGCGGTGTCTAGAAACCGAATAAAGACTGACGAAGAGCGGAAGCTTTGTTTCGAGGCTTATCCGGTCGATCCTAAGTATTTTGAGTACGAGAAAAAACGAGCTGAAGTTTTCTTTAATGAGAATATAATAAATGACCGCATGTACCAGACTCTTATGGAATCTGATCCGGAAAAAGTCGCTGCTATACAAGAGCGGTTGCGTAAACTTCATGAGGAATACAAGGAAACCATTGAAAAGGAAGCCCCGGTTAACGAGCAACGTAAGGAATTCTTCAACGAGGACGTTGATATCGACTTGTTAACTATATCCAGCGAATTAGTGCCAAATGTGAATGCCGGCGTAAATTCGTGGGTCGTGTATAAGGCATTGGAACCTATGGTTGTGTTTTCAAATGATGCACCTTTAATATCGGTCGAACGCGGTAGGATTATGCAACTCGATGGCATCTTGCAGCAAGCCGAAATGCTATTCGATGATACTGTAACGTTCAAGTTTTACGAGGCGGTGCGTTTAAACATTCTGAAGACTGTTCCTGAATGGCAAGCGACTGTGGAGGCTTACCCGGTAGATTCTAAATATCTCGAATATGATTACCGTAAGAATGATGTATTGCGGAAACATGACATTCAAGATGAAATCCAGCTTAACGATTTGTGCAAGAATAATCCTGAAAAGTATAATCCAGTAAGGGACGAGTTGCAGCAATTGGCCGAAGAATACAAGGATGCAATAGAAGCCGAGTCCGCTATGAGGAAAGAACGCGCCGAGTATTTCAAGGAAAACGTATCTATCGAGCTGCGAAAGGTGACGATAGACGATGTTCCAGGAATCAAGCCAGAGGTCAACAAAAACATGTGGAATATTTATAACGCGCTTGAACCGATGGTTGGAAGTGGCGAGGTGTAGATATGGCCAGTGGATTAAGTGGATGCCTAGTAGTACGTAATGGAAAGGCCAGCGTTGTTCGTTGCTTGGACGCGCTACTCCCGCTGGTAAATGAATATGTTATTGTGGATACTGGTTCTACTGACGGTACTTTAGAATTGGTTAACGATTGGAAGAATCGCCATAAATCGTCAAAGGTGATAATCGAATCTGTTGGAAATTTATTTCATGACGACGACGGTATATTCGACTTTGGTGGAGCCAAGAACTATGCTATCAAGATTGCAACTTGTCCATACGTGATGTGGGTTGATGTGAACGATATCGTCGTGAACGCGGCCAAGGTACGTGAAGCGTTTGATAAGATTGTCAATCGAATTCCTCATGCCAGTATTACCTTATTGACTCGTGTGGACAAGTCGTTCGCTTTTCCACGTGTACGAATCGCTCCAAAGGAGTTTGCACATTTTGAGGGTAGGATTCACGAGTACATGATAAATACTTCGAAGGATGGTCAAGTCGTAACTACCAGATTTATGATTGACAACTTCAAGAAATATCGAGACGTTTCTAGAAACGTGAAGACCTTGCTAAAGGATTGGAAGTTGCAACACACCCAGCGTTCCGCCTTCTATCTGGGAAACTCAGCTAGGGATATTAACGATTTCGAGACTGCTAAGGCTTGGTACGAGGTAACCGTCGACGAGTTTCCGTCTATGCTGAATGAGGAACGTGCCAAGTCGATGGAAGCATTGTGCGACATCTCTCTGAAGCAGAATGACTTGGTTACGATGGGAAATCGCTCTATGCAGATGATCGAGGAGCTTCCTACGCGTCCGGAGGGGTTCTACTACCGTGCGAAGTACCAGTACGCCGTCGGGAACTTCAAGATGGCCGCGAAGTGCCTAGACCAGCTGCTCAAAATTAACAAGGTCATCAGACCGTCCCATATGTGGATTAACCCGGAAATCTATGACCGGCACCGACATATTGAGATGTACAACGACGCTATGAAGAAGGCCGAGTTCTCGAATATGCAGCCGATGATGCCGGAAAGGGTCGAGATGTACCAGAAAGGCCGAGATTACTCGGCGGCGGGTATAGGATCGCAGATGATGGGCGGTTTTGGCTCACCAATGTACGAATATTCCAACTAAATACCCAGCCAGTCCGAAAGACTGGCTTTTCTAGCACTTAGAAACATATAAACTACGAGCAAATGTATTGGAACAACGAATATGTCTACGAATCTACACGAGCTTACTAAGCAGCTGGATGCGCTGACCTATAACTCTCGAAGTGTCCTCAACGCACTGATCCGTTCTGTAATGGCAGCCGGTTCCAGCACTGGCTGGACTGTGGAACGTGCTGGTGTGGAAGTAACGATGACGAGGACTGATATCTTCCTTTTGAGTTCTTTCTATACCGAGTGGGAGTACACCCGTTTCGACAAGGATCAGTTTGATACTATCCGCGAAAAGCTGGACGCGCAGTACGCCGACGGCCAAGGAATGGTCGACAATCCAGTTACTTACGCTATTGTTCAGCACGCAAAGATTATGACGATGACGACGGCAGATTCGAGCGTTACGGATAATACTTACTGGCTTGATAAGGTAAAGCAAAATGTAAATCCGAAACTGTTCACAAATACGGCCCCGATACCTATTAATATCCGTACGCCGATATATGACGAAAACCTTTCGACCAAACATTTCGACCAGTTTGAGACTTATTTATTCCCACGTTCTTACTATACAGTAGATACCTTGGGTTATAGTGGAGATAATGCATCGCATGTTGCTGGTGGCCGTGAATGGTTTTTTGACGTAGATGACAAGGCTACTGTGTGTGCGAACCGTACAGTGCTTGGTGTACAGAATACTGAAGTTGCCAATATACGTGAAGCAAATTATCAGTACATTGAGACACTTAGGTCACTTGCTGGTGGTACTGATTCCTATGCGTACGGACCGAATTCATTTAGTTATGGTCTGTATAACCAAGTGTATGGAAAGAATGCTGTAGCTCTTGGTGGTACAGAGAATTTTGCTTATACTACCAATGGTGGCATTCTTGGTGGCAAGAAGAATACGGTCGTAGCTGAACAAGGCGCCGTGGGTGGTGGAGAAAATAACACGGTTGCAGGGCAAGACGGTTTTGCCGCCAATGAAAGTAACCGTGTAGGTGGGTATTCTTTCTATTTCCAACGTTACGTAGATGCACCGAACACAAATGTCAATACTCAATGCGCTGATACATTGGAAACTGAGGACGGCTGTATTTACAATTTGCAACAAAGTGGCACTGGATCTGATGCTAGTGGTACGATTGGACCGAACCAGATTGTCATATCTAATGCTGAATTGGTTTATTCTGGTTTTGGTGTGTTGCCGACTAGGATTTCGTCTGGATATGAGGATGCACCAACTGGATATGCCGATTTTAAGGTAGGTGACACCTTAAGAATTTATCGACCAGTTGTATATCATTCTGACAATATTCCGGTTAACATGGGTATTTACATAGATAAGACCGTTACGGCACTTGAAATGCGGCCTTATGGTCTTGTAGTGTCGTTTAATGGCGGTGTAAATAAGTTCCCTGGTATTTCGGGTGAAGTTATAAATGGTTATGTATCTCGTGTTATATCGTACCATGTTCCAGTATGCGATGGAAATAATAGTTTGATGTACTATGATAACCGTGGCTCGTATGGTTCATCGGCCTTTGGTTTTAACAATATTGCTGGTGGATTGAATCAAACTGTAGTAGGACAGTCAAATAATGAACTGCTGAATCCGTTGTTTATTGTTGGAAACGGTAGCAGTCAGTATATTAGCAATTCAATCACTCGTCGCAACAATGCTATGGTCGTTGCTGAAAATTATACTTACATGCAAACGGGAAGCAAGTATATTACATTTGGCATATCCGACTATTCTACAGCCAGTTCGTATGTACATGGCGATGCAAGTTATCTTGCGAATCGTAAGTTTGACGAAGATTATCTTCGTGCTGGTATTGAAAAGTATGCTGGCGTCTATGCATACGACTTAGATAGCGAGAGCTTGGACGATACCAGAGCTGTGCTCCGTGTGTCTCATAAGCTTACTGTGCTGGGTATTGGAAACAGTTGTGTAGTTGCTCGACCGATGTCAACTACGGCTAATCCGAATAATAATAAGGTTTTACTTGAAGCAATGTCTAGTGAAGGTGCCGTTGGCATCCATACTGACGGGTTTGACGAAGACTCGCATGATGAGCATACGGTCGATAATGATTGGATGGTATATTACTCTAATCGCGTCCAGCGTGGAGGTAACGACAGGTCAATCACTTTATGGGCATGGGACAATGTCGGTATACATGGCACTAACGGTGTCGAACTTCATTCGTCAAGCTATATCAACTGCGAATATGGTGTATTAACACTTCATGGCGTGTCTTTGGGCGCATTGACGGCGGATACATCTGACCGTCGTGGATTGATGGACTTCCAGCTTGGTACGGTCTCAAACAAGCAAGATATTTCGTACATCAAGTATCCGGGTCATTATTTCTTGAATAAGGACAGTGCTATTAGTTCGTCTGTCGTTTCGGAAAGTTATCCAGAATATAGCAATGCATACCATGTTATTTCAAGCACGCATTACATTTCTAGAAATGCGTTGGCAAATGGTAACCTTTGGTCTACCGCACAGTTGATTCTACCTGGTGAAGTCAGTTGCGGAATTAACGAACATGTGAAGAATACGTTGCCGCATCCTAGACTGCAAGTACAGACGGTCAACTATTTGGATGATCCGAACATGTCTCCAGAAATTTCTAGTGGGTTCTTGGCTCAAGAACTTGCTTATCTGTCGGATGTCGATAACCAGTATAAGGGTGTTGTTAAGACGCTTCCGAGCACTGGTACGTATTACTTGCATATTGGCGATATCGTATTTGAATCAGATGTATATTCAACTGCTGGCGCGATGCTTGCGATGGCATGGGTTCAGAATGGCGGTTCGTGCGGCGAGGGTTTACTTACTGTCTTGGATAGCAATAGTGTGGTGAATGGCAAGTGTGTTATACTTAACGCAACTTCTACATCTTCGCAGGATTTGACTGATTTCACCATTAGGATATTGCGTAAATCCAGCACAGTGTTCGAGGTATGGAGTGTCACTGAAAATGGCGGTGCACATCATCCTGGTTATGTAACAAGTATGAAGCTCGTTGTCGGACATGCGAGCGTCAATTTTGATAATAACGCTGAGCACACTACGGTCGCTGTGGCTAATCTTGCTATACTTCCGTGGAAGGTGATTTCAATGACTTAAGTTTGAAGGTGATATATGGCTACGAATGTACTTGATATCAATCCGCTTGAACATTTGACTAGCGACATAGCTAAGTCTCAAATTAATTACGAGTCAATACTTAACGGACTAGTTGACTGGAACAACAGTAAGGACGATATCGTAACTATACGTCTGGCAACAACGTCGAAACCGTGGTTCCGTGATATCAACTTGCACACGAGATACTATTACCAAAAGAATTCCGGGGTGACCATTTCAGAGAAGGGTCTAAATCCGGACAAGTTTGCCTACAATAGCCGTGGTAAGATGGCCGCCGTAGTTGGCGATAGTGTAGTGCTTCGGATCAACGTAGTTGATAACGGTGGGGTAGGTTCGTGGCTTATGTACAAAGATGCAACTTTGTATGACGAAATCGCGAAGACCGACGAGCCTACATATTTTGGTTATTACCAAATAGGTGAACAAACTGTGTTTAGCAACAGTCTAGTGGAAGGAAATCTTATACGGTATTCTTATGAATCGTCTGGTAAAGGAAACATCAAGCTTTGTATAGTTAAAGAAAACGTAGCTGCAGGTGATTCGATTACCTCGTCAAAAATTAAGGACGTTGTGTATGTTTTGAATAACGCAAATGGTGTCGTTCCAAACGCCCACCAAGACGACATGCTCATTTTGTTTGAGAATACGGTTTACATTAAGTCAAATAGTGCTGGCGAAGTTGACCACTCGAAAAGCATCACCAAGCTAGTTAGCGGTTACGAGCCGTATTGTGGTGTATATCATTACGGTGATAAGAAATATTCCTATGGTGATTATGTGTATTATGGCGGTGAGTTCTTTGTATATGTGAATGATGTTTCGATTGACATCCGTCCATACGAGGAAGATACAGTCGAACGTTCGGGTAGTCAAGTTGTAATTCGTAAGTACAATACCAACTACTGGAAGTCGGTACTTTTGCTTCCTACAAAGTTTTCGATAGAAGGTAGTGGTTCTATTCGCCTTGTCTTGGAGACCGACGTGAACGGTTTCGTTCTGAAAAATAATTCAGACAGCGTGTCTGATGATAAGACGGAAATCAACATGATAGGCTCAATCAAGCTGGATGGTGGTGTTACGCCAGAACATTCAGGGCTTGACGTTTTCTGTACGTCTAATTATGCTGAGTGGCCTATGCCTACGTCTAAATGGGTTAAGGGTGCATCGTACAAGACCGAGGCTGAAAAGAACGCATACTCTTTGCAACAGTATTCAGCCGTGATGGTATTCAATCATGCCGACCCGAACGTGAAAAAACGCAATATCATTAATTATGACGGTCCGGACCTTGATCAAGGTCTATGCATAATGCTTCCTTGCGAAGTTGATGTTGATGAGAATGGTGCCACTGTGGTTAAGAAACCGTCTGATGGTATGATGTTTGAATTTGTGCTTAATATATGGCCTAACCATGATTATGACAGTCGCGAGTATAATGACTTAATTATTAATAAGTCGCAAGTTTATGTTTACAACGTAAAAAACTGGTCGGATTACAAGACTCAAGGTATTGGGATTTCAACCGTTACTCCCATAGCAAAGTTCAGTATGGCTCGTCTCACTAATTTTTATGTTCATGACGAGAATGTGGGTGTTCCAGACCGTCCGGTCGTTTACAAAGCATCATTCATCTATTCCGAGGCCGAGTCTCGTTGGAAAACATATGACTATTACCAATTCCCGGACCACATATTGCTATCTCCGTTTGGTTTTGTCGACCCAATGTCTAAGGAAGCTTACGAAGTGCAGTCGGCTGGATTCCCACTATTCCAGAATCCGTTCTCGGATTACAATTTGACTCCGATTCATGTATCTGACCGTTATCGGAACCAAATTCAAGAAGATCCCAGAAACCAATAATTTTGTTGTTCCTATGCCGGTCCGAGCAATCGGACCGGTTTTTTTATACCAGGAAAGTATATAAACTGCGAATAGCTACTGGAAGTAATAAATGTCCGAAATTTCAGAATTTGATAAGATACACAATTACGTGACTTGGCCTGACCGTGAGAGAGTATTCTTCCCAAATGGCGATGTTACGATAGGTGCATTGGGTTTCCCGGTGGCTAACGAGAGCGGTGTTGCTAATGACGGTTCATGCGGTTGTGCCGACGATTTCGAGGATTGCGAAATGCCTCCGAAAGTCAATGTTGAGTTCAATACTTTCCATTCGTCGTTGGGAACAATGACCGGTAGTAATTTAGTTATATTGACGACGCCAGTAGACTTGTATAATGACGGTAACAATGTTGTACTGTTTATGCCAGTCAAGAAACTTACCTATGTCAAGGATAGTAATCCAGATGTCCTTACCGTTGAACTATTTGATAATGTCTCCAGCGTATCAAATAAGATTTCTATGTGTCTGGTCAAAAGTGCTGTTTCATCCGACCCGTTGACTACTACGCAACTTATTACTAATAACGTGTTCCATCCGGGCGTCGGTAATAACGTGTGGGTCGCCAACAATATAGGCGCATCTAATGATTTCGACTTATCGAGTAGTATTGATAATGGCAAGTTTGCTGTAAAGATTGAAGTGAATCAGAACGCTGACAATTTATTTGTATGTCTCACTAACCAGCGTGATGATGCTATATATACGAACGGTGTTTATGAAATTGACCACGGTACGATATCTTATATATGTGCTTCCGTTAACGGAGAAGAAATCTCGGATACCGATAGAGAAATGCTTCTTGCCGACGGAAAGACGATGGACAATGTAGGCACGTGTTGTGGTCCCCATTTTCGTAAGACTTATTCGCACGATGAAATCCATAACTATGTGTATGAAAAGGTAGGAGCAACCGCGAGTTTCGGCCTTTGCTCTGATGTCGTTAGTTGCCAAGGAGCACTAGTGAACTGGCTGGTTTCTAGCGGACAAGTCGATATAGGAACTGGGAAAGAGTTTCCAGTGTACGTGAACGGTTTTGGATTAGGTTCTTTCTTTGTCGGACAATGCCCAACAAAATATGACGTAAAAACAGAGGATGCCCGTGATAATTTGCCTACATGGAATCCGTGGCTAACGTGGTCATACGGAACAACGAGGAACGAAAAGGCAACAAATAATGCTCCAGCGTTACCGCGTGACTGGCCGTTTACAAATGCTGATGGGTCGTTTAATTCGGTCGATGACGTCAGCGTAGTGACATTAGTAAAAAATGGTGTTTTCATAAATGGCCAGTCGGAACCTGTTGGCAATCTGTCTACGGATGTACTCAATGAGGAAGACCCATCACAGGTCGTGGCTCACCGTTTTTACAACAAGCACCATTTTGTTCTTAACCAGAAGTACGTTCGTGATCCAGATGGTGGCTACGAAGTTAAGCCGTTCTTTATCAATCTCCCTGCGTCACTTGATACAGAGGATGGCGAGACATATGAAATAACAGTTTCTATACAGAACCAACCAGAAGATAATATTGGACCATTCGTGAACGAAAAAGACATTAGTGCATATTATGCTGCAATGTCTCAGCCTCGTGTATATGTGATGGGTGGTCGTCAACAATTCAGTAACAAGAAACTACCAGTTGATAACATTGATACGGTAGATGTCGACACGTTTACAATTTCTACGAATAGACAAGCGTGTGATATAAACGGAACATCATTACCAGTAGGCACAGAAGTTCGTGCCAATGTAACGGCAAGTATAGATGGTTATTCTTTACCAAGTTTTACAGTATTTGGCACTATCACCTCGACTAGTGTAAGTGGAACGACGATTACATGTGAAGGTAAGATTCCGTCTGACCGCAATTATCATAGAGACGGGGTAAAGTTCACTATTTGCGGCATCGCGTATCTAAAGGAAGACGACAACCCAAGTACGACACGGATGGGACTAGTGCGTGATAGTTCGATGTTCAGCGGAGATCGCGGTTCCGGAGTAACTGACGAGTTTGACCAGTACAATACATTTTACTCATTAGACGATAAGGCTGGACATCGTTTGTTTCCGCATGTCGACCGTCGTTATTTCTTGGCGTCAGTGTACCAGACCGCGACAAATACGTTTCCTTGGCGTATGAATAATCGCAGAAAGCTCCAGCGTCTTGACCGTGTATGGACTGATATTACAGCGTGTGACGGAATTATAAAGAAGGTGTACTTGGCTAACCAAAGCATGCTAGATGATATGCGATTCGCTTTAGTTAGTCGTACTTCTGACGGTCAATACAATCTTGATGCCTCGCATTCTCCGGTTACATACGGAACCGACGCTACGTGGATTAACTTGGCGTCCGTCCTCCGTGTTGGACTGGCTGAAGACTTGCACGAAATGTCCCCGGTTACATTGCCGTACGGAAACCCGGTACGACAAGCTGCCAATGCCATGCGTAACTTTACTAACGATTTGTACAACATGCGCCTCTTGGTCAAGTCTGGGTATAACAATGCAGAAGTCACGACGAAATATATCAGCATCCGTGAACGCACCGAATGGCCGTCAGCAAATTCAAATATATTTAACTCTGCCGACATAGATTACGGAGTTGATTCCTCGGACAGCATACGGTCGAACATATCTCACTGCACTCTTCGCTCACTTCCTGAATATGTGGTTAATTCTGACCGATATGAACCTAATAGCGAATTTTCACCGTCTAGTTCTGATAGCGTGCTGTTCACCGAGGAAGGTGACGGTAACGGCCACGGTTCAGAGTTCTTCCACTATTACAACACTAGTCCGTATGAAACTTATGATAGACATCCTTTGGCTTCTTCGGCTGCATATACTGAAAATGCGTGCGACATGAAAGGATATCCTAGAGATGGCCGAGTGTTTTCGGATAACAGCGTAATTAAGTCTATTTTAGGGACTTGCGGAATCTTGAGTGGAGATACGCATACGTTGAACGACATGCGTCGTTATGCAGATGTCGGTTTAAGAATAGTGATTGATGTAAATGACGCCAATTTGACGAACCCTGATTTGCCAGACTGGCTAGACCCATTTACCGGTATATCTTACAAGGACGGCGCACCGTCTCTATCGGTGTCTACTTTGCCCTCTCTATCAGCCGCACAGAAACAGTGGGTCGCGTTTGACGCGGTTCAGACTTACCGTTATATGATGGGCGACGTAAATGACCCGGTGGACACTGTTTCGTCGTGCATGCCTTACTTATCTGGGGATGCATTGCCGCGTTCTAAGGCGCTTGCCAGTTTCATCGAGAAATACGTGGTGAGTTGCGGTGCTGAAATGCCAATTCATTTCTATAAAGGCCGCCGTATAGAGCTTTATAATGGCACACTGCCTGATGCTGAATCCGCAATATATATCAACGACATATACCGTGTACGGAAACGTATGGAAGCGGATGGTTGCGATGCTGAATCGATGGCAAAGTTCATTACGCATTACATCGACGACAATTTCGCGTCGGTATTGAGTTCGTCCAGAAACCCGAATGCCGACTCGGTAGACGTGACACTGGATTCACATCATGCGTATTCGCTGTCGGCCACCGTACCTCCGTACAAGGTGGCTCCGGAATATACGAACGGAACGACTTATACTCGTGTTAGGATGCAGTTCACGTTTTCGCAAAGAGCTGGCCGATGGTACACTACTGAATATAGGCAGTACCCATGTAGCTATCTTACACCGTTATATGGAAACGACGCGCTTGTTAGAAAGGAATCGTCGATATTTGACTCGGAACCCATGTCGTCTCGCCTTTGGAGAAATTCGGCTTGTACAGGTTTCAACTCGTATCGAAATGTCATGTATTCTCCTTACAGCTCGTACCCTCCGATGGACGTAACTCTCGGTTGTGTTCCATATCTATTTGACGAATGGCCGTATGATGCGAACGGCAAGCTGAAGGCGTCTCTTGCCAACAATAAGGATGTAATTGCTGAGAATAAGCCTACTATGGCGAAACTTGAGATGCCGTGGAAACCGTATGATGGCGGCGGCATAGACTTGTATCCGCCGGCCAATGTTAACGGCGAGTACAAGAGCGAGACCAACGGTGGCGTCCACGCCAACTTTTGGTCTGTTCGTGAGTATGTCCGTCCGGCGACCAGCATATTGTCTGGTACCGATGTGCCTAAATATGAAGACCCGGACACATATAACCCATCCCAGCCTAATTATCGATCTGGTGGCTTGGAATCAGACCCGACGTTGTACAGTATGTTCGACTTCCCGAAGTCTGGACGAGTTATATATCATTTGCCGTCGATAAACGACCCATCGACCGACCGTGCGTTCAACTATATTCTTTACCAGTCTACACCCGACGAGGTCGAACAAGGGATGCCGCCGAGCGGCGTAATTCAGACTGGTGGAAATAACGTTTTTGGCCTTGTATATGGTCTTCCTGACCACGATACTGGGGAATAGGAGGCTTTATGTCTGTAATAAACGACCCGCGCAGAATTGCGGAACTGTCCAATATCAATAAGTTAAACGGAACCGGTGAAAACTTGCTGGACTCATTCCAGCTCCCGGCTAGTTCTACCGCGCCCGATACCGAGGCGAAGAAAAAAGCCAGCCCGGCTAAGTGGTTCGTTGCAGCCGACTACAAGAAAAATACATCGGTTGCTGACGGCGACGCATGGACTGATGATGGCCAGTATGACTACGGTTCGGTCAACATACCGATTAGTCGTATCGCGTTGCGCGATGCTAACGGTTTGATACCGTCGTCAATGTTGCCGTCATACGTGGACGACATCATTTTCGGCACGCTCACGTATACGTCTGGAACAAAAACACAGTTTGTAGAAAATGTCAGCGGAAAAATATATGTTTCCCCGCCAAGTGCTCGTACTGGACATTCTACATACTTGGAACCTCCGGAGAACGTAGTATTCAACGATACTACGTCCAATATACAGTATCGCTTCATCAAGACTAGTGAAACTGATAATAATGCCAAGTATGGGTTTGCCGAGGTTCCGTGTTCTCGCGCTATAAGTTCTGTTTATGGTGTATCGATTACAGAAAGTGGAAACAGTACACAAATTGATGCAAAGAAGGCCGATTACTATTCTGCTACTACTGCATCAAATCTTGTGACGGTAGACTCGACTGAAAGTAACATTCCGCTTTCTACTGCGTCAAGTACAAATGTCGGATTGGGTGCTACGGTATCATCGGACCGGCTCACTAAGGTTACTGGGTTGATTGCAGATGCTCGATATGTGATGCATTTGCAGTTGGAATGCTCTGCTATTGATTTGAGTGGAAATATTATCGACGTTACCGTGCAATGTGGCTCATTTGCCGTCCTAACTCGTCAGATGGACATGTCTGGACCGAATAAGTCGAGTGTCAATCCACCGTCGATAACTCGGTTGGATTTTGCTTGCGAATTTAAGAATGGGTCCTCTACCGAACTGGTAATCAATATTGCTGCCGAAGAACCGATTAAGGTAAAGACAACTCGGTTCACCGTGTTCGAACTACTGTAGCAAGAACTTTATTGCCGCTAATATGAATATGCCGAGTATGAGAATGCTCGGCATTCCTATTACGAAGTACCAGAAAAGTCGACGCGGTTTCCACTGGTGGTTGGTTATGTCGTACAGATTTACTGTAGACATGACTATATGGAATTCAGTCCATATGAACAAGTACACCAATTCGATAAAGTTTAAATACGGCTCTTCAAGCTTGGATGTGTCTATGGTTCTTATCATGTACTTTAAATTACATCATCTTAGCCAAAGTACAACTGGTACTTCGTTGCTATCGATGTCCATAGTGGCGACTTGCTTGAAACCGTATTTAGTTAGAATCTCGTTTGCGGATTCGTCGTCTGCGTCCGTTACCGTAAAGACCTTTGTATCAGTAGCGTCAATTTGAGCTAGGAGTTCTTCACCTATTCCGGTGTTGATGTATTCATCTGGAACCGCGAAGAATTCCATTAAAATTCGACCGTCAAGATTCACTCCAGAATGGAGCGAGTACAAGTCGAGTGGCTTGAACCCCATGTAGTTCTTTTGGGTTGGATCAACCAGAGACGCTACGCCTACCGGAACGCCTTCTTCCTCGATGTATACAATCGTTACTGCGTTCAGTAGACGGTCTACTACGTCTGGAGTAGTGGGCAGCCCAGGCTTGTGAGAATCTGCGCGTACGTTCATTCGTCCAGAGATGATGTCACCTAGCTGGTAGATTACGTCTTCGGTAATATCACTCGGATTTTTGACAAACGCCGAATATTTCGTCGGATCGAGAGGCTGTATTTCAGCAGTCTGGTTAGGGTCAACCGAGTCAAAGTTTTCTTTTAGATCTTCAATGAATTCCATTATTCAGTCTCCTCGGTGGTCTTTTGCTCATCATTGTGTATCGGCATTAACGAGGTCATATAGCTTTCCATAACAGCGTTGTTGTCCAGTGCGCTTTTACCGGCGGCTATGGCCTCCTCCATAGACGTGCCGTTGCTAACGACTGCCACGACGCCGTATAAGTTTGGAGTGCCGATTGCCGACGCCTCTACGATGATTCCGTCTGATACTCGTGTGCAACGTACAGAGCCGTTTTCAAAGAATTGTTCCTTCTGCGAATCGGTTACCGATCCGCAACTTTCGAACTGGGCTTTCTGCTCGCTCTTGAAGTAGATATCCTTGATGCTTTCGATAATTGACGCGTTTTGGAGCGTCTTCATTTTGGTCAAATTGATGTAGAATTCGGCGTTCATAGGAACCTCTCTTTACCATTCTGCAGTTTATACGATTTTGGATTGTTGCAAGATAAACTTAAATGTGCTATATTTCCATGTAATAGGATATATCCGAAAATATGCCAAAAAGACTTACATTAGATGACTTCAAGAACGGTGTCGTATCCGTTCCGGATTTTGTGCCTGGGTTCTACGGGATGGACATTACCGTCCGTGGTGCCATGACTGACAATGAATGGAAGAGATGGGTTTCCATATCTTCTGTATCTGAACTAAAGTGCATGATGGCGAAGTACCGCAAGGAACACGGGGTCGTTGGACTTCGCGACGCCATTGTTGCTTTCTTAACTGAAAATAATATCGAGGTGTTCGATGCTTAAATTTAACCGTATAATAGACCGAGACGACCTTTATACAGTCTTCCGTCTCTGTATAATGTCCAAGTTCGTGCAAGGAAACTCTCGCTATCGCGAGTGCGCAGATAACACGGAGTTCGTTTATGCGAGCGGTGACTCCACTATTAACGCATACGCCAACAAGGTAGACAATATCTATACCGTAACGCTACTACGCGGTATTCTTATGTGGAACGCCTTGTTCGGGCTGGTGTGGATGTTCGCTGATAACGGAATGAAGTTCAGCAATACGCTTAAAATGGTACGCTGGGCTGCGAAATATCTACAAGAAAATTTCGACGGCAATCTTCCGGAAACATTGTTCGAGGACATGATTTTTAATTGTGGTATCAAGAATCCGCAAAAGTTGATGGCGTCGTTTAACCAAGGTAAGATGGAACAGTGGCGTTCATGCACGCTCGAAATCGCTCGTTCAGTTATTGCGCACGAGCTTGGCCATGTATGCCTCGGTCACGTCGATGACAGCGGATACGACGGCACGATTATGTCCTCCAACCGCAATATCGAGCGTCAGGCCGACTTGTTCGCTTGTTCCGTCCTTCAGTCTGGGTCTAACGTGCAGTCTGCCGCTATCGCCACGGTATTGAGCGAGATTTCGCTATTATGCTTTGGAAACGGCGACGGACAGAAGACTCATCCGGCGTCCAAAGAACGAATCAACTACATGATGAAGAGCTTTGAGGGTCTGTTCGGTAGCCAGACTATGGGCGAGAAGCAGCTCATTGCTATTACAGACGAAATCCTTAAGGTGGGTGCAAAATGAAATTGATACTTACGCTTGGCGTCCAGTTCATGATGAAAGATCGCGTGATGGATATGCCTAAAATGTACCCACAACAGAAGCACGAATATCCGTTCGAGGTCTCTATACCGGTCGAACTAGAACCGTTCGTGACCGATTATGCAATCGCCGCCCAGACTGGTGCAGCAGCCAAGTACGAAACGCCTAAGATTGCCGCACAGATTTGGCGTCCGAAGGTACGCACGAAGTACCCTGAAATGTTCAAGACTATCGACCAAGACGGCAAGGAAGTCAAGTTTAAGGTGAGCGACGATAATATCATCGACGCCGCGATTTGCATGAATGTCGAGGATGTCATAAATAAGTTCATCGACGAGAACAAGGATAAAATTATAGACGACTTGAAGCTGGAACGTCCTAACGAAACCGAAACACACTACTTTTCAGACACCTTTATCCATCTTCTTGAATGGAAATGCGTGTTCGAGGAAGCCAATGCCGAAGAAAAAGCCTAGTGATACTCTTTTTCTCGCCTTGAACAAGCCTTGGTTCGATATGATCAAGTCTGGTGTCAAGACCGAGGAGTACCGCGAAATCAAGCCGACCTACATGTCTCGTTTCTATATGATGCCTGAAATGAGGAAGGCGTTCTGTCCAGATGACATCATTGGCGCATTCCGTAATGCGTCTGAATTGGATTGTCTGGATATGTTCCAGAAGAAGTTCAAAAAGCTTGTTCTGACTTGCGGATATCCGTCCAAGCGCGAAACAAAACGCCGTCTTGTGTTCAACAACCCGAAGATTCGAATCGACGTCGGCAAACCAGAATGGGGAGCCGAGCCGAACACGGAATACTTCGTTATTACTTGGGATATTGCTTAAAAAGAGTCCGCCAAACGGCGGACTTTTTGATAAACTGATAGGAAATCGAATATGGATTTCTTATGAACGAAACACAGAAACATTTTACAGCGTTTATCGAGAGCATCTGCAATAAAATTGGATGTACAGATGCGACCGAAGCATTGCAGAAAGGTTTTGCCGTGTTCTGCGAGGCGTACGATCCTTATGAGGATGCTGCTCGCAGACGTGCTATCAGCCAGCTACGCAACAATATCAAGGTTACCTCCTCTACTGGAGAAGTTCGACAGAATAATTTGACCGCCGTAGCGCCGGAACGTCGCACTAAAGTAATCGGTCAGAAGACTCGTGACGAGATTGCCAAGGAGGTCGATGCGGCTCACCCGGAATTCCGAGATTCTAAGGGTAACATGTCTGGTTTTGATGCGGTTAAAAACCGCGATAATTTAATTGCCCAGCGCATGACTGAACAGTTCGAGAAGAATAACGAGAACATGGCTCGACGAAATGCAGCCGCCATTGCAAGGTTGCCGTTTGACACGGTAAAACAGATGTTCCCTAATGCATACTTGAAAATTCAAGGCGAAGTGTGGGTTCGTAAGTTCTTGAAAAAGGAAAAGGATGCCGTAACTGGGAAAGTTAATGTTACTGGTGCCGTCGGTAGTTGGGAAAAGGCTATTGATTCCGACAAGTATGAGGATGTTACAACCGCAATAACGGCAGCAAAGCGAAAGTATTCGCCCGGACATTGGAAACTGTACACTATTATCCCAGAGTTGCAAGCTCAAGTGACGAACGTTATTCCTTCCGATGCATAAGAAAAAGTCCGCCAAATGGCGGACTTTTTTAATTGTATTTGAGAACTGTATTAGGCAAGCACGAGATGATGAATCGTGTTAATCTTGTCGGAACCGCTGTACACTACCTTCTGGTACTTCTTGGGACGGAGGAAGGCGCGAGCGATTGCGGACTTCACGGCCAAGTGGCGACGCTTGGATCGGTCGGAAAGGTACGGGTCAAAAATCTCGATTCCAGACTTGCTGATGTAGGACGTGATGAGAGTCCCGTTCATGCCGATAAGACGACCGTAATTGCTTACTTTGTAGCTTTCGTAGCCGGGAATTGCCTTCCACTTTTCGCCGATGTTCTTGTTGATAATTGCGTCAACAGTTTCCACGTTTATGTGGAGCATGTTGTGGATTCGGCTGATTCGCTGGCTATAACCGCGTTCGCCGGGAACGGCCTTCAAGTCGGCGGCCATCTTTTCGGCCATTGTAATCGTTCGATTGGTTAGTTTTTCGTATTCAATCATAGTTTCCTCGAAAGTTGAATTTATAACTGATATGATGTAATTTTAGTAATAAAGAATTTGAATTGCAAATATGCACAATCTGGCTCAAAAACTTGATGTTTTCAACGTAATCCGATTTAACCCGGAGTTTCACAGCTATACCTTTGACGGCCACCGTACCGTTTCGGTGACTCGTGTCACTAGCTCCGTCAATCCCCCGTTCGACGAAATTGCTCGTTCTGAGTCCACCGCCAAACGTCTGCAGTCCGAAGGTCAAAACATAACCCCCGAACAGTTACGACGCCAGTGGAAGCTGGGAAATGTGGTCTCTACCGCTAAGGGAACCGCTGTCCATAACTACATCGAGCACGCTATCGCCCAGAAGTTCCTCAAGTACCCCGTATACGACGTGATGCTGGAAATCTCCAGCCGTATGAGCCGTGAGGAAATGTTCCAGGATTTGTTTAAGGATACCCAGTTTGTCGCTGGCGTGGACCCAAAGATTTTCGACAAGCTATTCGATGGCAATGACCCGGTTTTTCCCAAGTATGTCAAGTGTACCGAGCTGGTTGACAAGTTCATTGCCGATATCCGTGGCAAGATGATTCCAATAAAGTCCGAACTGGTTATCGGTAGCCCGAAGTATATGGTATGCGGGATGGTCGACCAGCTATTCTGGAACGTGAAGTCTGGTCAGTTCGAAATCTGGGACTGGAAAACCAATACCAAGTTCGATACCGAGTCCAAGTATCACCTAGAAGCCCCTTGCAGCCACTTGATGCAGTGCAAGCTTGACGAATATTCCCTACAACTGTCTTGCTATAAGCATATGTTCCAAGAAATGACAGGAATTCCTATCGGTAATTGCTATCTTTGCTGGTTTAGCGAAGAACAACCGGCATACAAGGTTTTCAAGTGCAAGGACCTCCAGACCGAGGCCGTTCAGCTCTTGAACAAGTTTGGGGGCAATAATGCGTAAGAAAGACAATGATTCTACAGCCGACCGTATCGGCTGCTTTGGCGAATTCCTCGAATTGATTGCGGAAATCATTGCCGCAATCTGGATCTTTGGAGATTAACTATGAACCAACCCAAACCGGAAGACATTATCCGCTCTCTTACGGACGAGCAGAAGAAGCTCTACGACACTATGATGGCCGACGAGAAGAAATTGTTCGCCGACTGGAACGGTTGCCGAGAAATGCACAACAACGCCATGAAGGTGCTGAACGACAAGAACATCGGACCGCAAGTCCGACTGTTCCTTATGGCTATCGCCAAGTATTGGTCTGGCCGCAAGCGTCTTATGGAAGATATGGTACGGTCACTTGGTAAATCTAACCTTATCGATACGTGGTATAACAATGGCAGAACCGAAACGAAGTGAGCCGACAATAGTTGACGCAGTGGTTATGATTCTGGACAAGCCGACAAAGGTCGACGAGTCCACCAACTCCGGCGGTAATATCTATCCGCAGTCTCTTGCGGAGGAAATTCTGCTTGAGATTATGACCGGTAAGGCCACGTACGACATCGAGGAAGTGTCGCCAGTGGAACGCCGATTGAAAAAGAAGATGCCGTTCGAAGCGTGGACGGAACACGCTATGGCCGAATCAGTAGGCGCACGAATAGAGGACGGCAAGTTTATCATTTCGTTCAAGCTCAAGGCGAACAAGTACGGCAAGCTTCTACAAGATACTATCAATACCCACGGACTTGACAAGATTGAGTTCTACCCAGTCGGTGTCGGTGTTCCGGACGAGAACCACATCGTCCGCAAGTACAAACTATCCTACGTTACTTTTGAGGTCAAGAAATGAATATCAACGTGATTATGGCCATCAATGCCGACGGACATATTATCCGTAGGAATATGTTCGCTCTTCCGACAAAGGTGTTCGAGTGCGAAGGTCTTCACAAGGTATTTGACCATCGTCTGGTTATGATTCCGAAGACGATCTTGCCGAAGATGTACGGCGGTATGCCACCGATGCAGTTCGGCTTGTTTACGTCACGAGTCCTAGTTGCAACGTCAGAACGCGGTGCGGCACGATTGACTGTCGGCTTCCAGCAGAAAAGCGAAGAGGTCGATGTGGGTGACATTACCATTATCGGTTCCCCCACGGTTACAGAAACCCTGGAGAGTATGGGAATCGATTATAACCTGACCATCATTGCTCCACTCAACACGCATATTCCGGAGGAATTCTACGACGGGTTCGCACGCGACGGTTCCGACGGCGACGACTTGTACACGGTTCACTATTTCAAGCCAAGCATCGCCGAGTCGAGCGACTTGAAGATATCGACAATCATCGACGGAATCGAGAGCGGTACGGAACTGACCGAGGAGGAACAGTCTATAGTAGACCGTTTCGCCGGTGATTTCGCTAAAGCCTACGACGATGAAATGTCTGGCGAGGAGCCTAGTTTCGACCGTGTCGATTCGTATGACGACGGCAACGACGAACCCACTATGGACGACGAGGTGGGCAAGGAAATCGGTAAGCTATGGCGAGCGATTGAAATGACCGCATCCCAAGTCCGTACTTGCATCCAGAATACTAGGGAAGTCGCGGATGCGTATAACCAGTTTAAGTCGGACTACGAGACCGAGAAAGCCGCCGAGAAGTATACGACTCCGGTTTACAAGGATATGCTCCCAGTTCGAGTCACCACTCTGGAAGGCGAATATAACGGAGTGGTAAACCAGTTCACTGCCTTGAAAAGGGAAACCGACGAAACCGTGGAATCTTTAAAGTCCGAGCTACAAAAGATGCGTGTGTGCTTTGCCGTCTTGGGATTTTTTGTTCTGGTATTTGCAATAGCAATTCTGTTAGTGGTGGCTAAATAATTCCAGCGGAGGATGATAAACTAGGATATAGCTGAATATCCGGTTTATCAATGACAAATAAAGAAAAATTTTTCGAGTCCGTTGACCGTATTTGCGAAGTCAAGAACCTTCCTAATGTCGCTATCGCGGTGAAGTCGCTTTATGAGGCGACTGTCGACCCCAATGACGCTACGCTGAACCAAGTCGACCTATCCAAGCTTTCCGAGGAACAGGTTGCCGAACTTCAAGGCGATGTGACCAAGGTGGCCGAGGCCAAGAAGGCTGCCGATACCGCCGACGAAACCCTAAAGGCAGTCAATGCCGAGACCGCAGCCAAGGCTAATGCCGCTGCAGCCCAAGCCGAACAGGAAGAAGAACAGAATAAGCAGCAAGAAGGTGTGTAATGTCTAACCAGTTCGTACAGCTTCTTGAAAGCCTAAAGGACAGCCCAGTCGCCAAGTCCGCTTTCGACTTGTACAAGTCGCTGTGCGAGGCCGACTATTCTAAACACCTGACCGTCCCAGCTGCCCAGAATGCAGTCACGCCGTTCCCGAACTACAAGAACATCATGAAGCTCCAGCCGACCGCAAGCTCTACGTCTCAAGCAGATGTACAGACGCCTTACGAGTACCAACCGTGCGGAGGTCGGTGCTCTCGCGACCCTCTGGAAGATACCAAGCAAGCTTTCAGCGTGGATAATACCCCAAAGACGGTTAAGCTTAACTCAACGTCGAAGGTCAAGAACCTTATCAAGAGAGCACAGGACCATTTACCAAAGCCTGTAGAGATGTCGGTAGCTTCACTCCGCAGTGAACCAGTTTCCGGATTCAGTACCAAGGCTACCTTTGCCGGTCCGGGCGCAGCTACCATCAATGGCGTAGACGCCGGATATGGTGGAGGTGACGCCGGGACTGCACACGCTCAATAATTAAAAATATAGTCGAACATATAAACTTGTGGGAAATGACACCCACAGGTTTTTGCTATGAAGGCATCCGAATACCTTACTAGACCAGAACTCGGTCTTACTAAATCCCAAATCGAATGCGTGACCCAGCTTGCCAGCATCTGCGGTATCGACTCCATGTTCGAAGGTCTATCCTTTGGCGGTATGTCAAAACCGTCTATACGCAAGACTGTCGCCAAGACTGATGATGACGCTAATTACAAGTCTATTTTCGGCAAGGAAACCGCCGACCCGGAAGGCATCGATACTATTTTGGGTAAAGAGAATTACAGCCGTTCCTCACAGTCTGCTGATGACATTACCGGAAGCATCGACGACCCGTCTACCGATATCACCGACCCAGATGCATTCGCTAACCAAGCTGGTGAGGATGCCGAGAAGGAAAGCCAAATAGCACCTACTGATAGACTTATCGAGGAACTAGTCGACACGATTTCCAAGATATACGGACTCGACCCGATGGATGTCAACGAATATCTAGCTAATTCTGATAAAGCTTCCCAGTTCGTGGATAGTTATATCGACGACATGGCCACCAACCTCCGGTCTACGAACGGCGACGACATCGCTAACCGACTATCCGGCGGTCAAGGCTCCGCAAACGAGGTCACTGTCCAAAATCTCAAGCGTTTGCTTCAGATATACATGAACCGCAAGCTCGGTACGGACAAAGATTCCGATGTGGTTAAGACTATTGCCGACGTAGTAGGTGCGATTGACAACGGAGCCAAATGGTTTGACGAGAAATCTCTCAATGGTTACGGACAATCCGATACCAACGAACAAGTCATGAAAAGTATTCTAGGGGAACCTAACGGCCAGACCGTCGGTAAAGCTCGCGACCGCATGAATATGCTCCAGAAGGCAACTCTCCAGAAAGTGCTCGCTCGGAAGCGACAGCTAGCCTAGACGTATTCTAAATAGAAATGAACCGCTTGGGTGTACCAAGCGGTTCTTTCTTTGTCGTAATATTATAAACTACGAGTTGAATGATTCTGGCGGTTTAGTATGTCTAAGAAGAATACATCGGTTTTGTGGAGTGTCGACCAGTCTAGCTCGCTCGTAGCCGATGACCGAGCACGTGCACAGAAAAATATTGGATTGTCAACAGATTTCGTTAAGTCGGTCGGTGCTAATAACTTTGTGTCTGGTGTTTCTTATGATAATAATAAGAACTTGCAACTTACCAGTTCAGAACTGAACTTGTCAGCAATAAAGGCAACTACTCCCAACCGCTCAGTAGTAACTGATAATAGTGGCAACGTCGTTGTAAATGATTTATCGACGAGTACACCCTCATCTTCAGGAACGGCTACCAGTTTTATATCGGCAGTATCTCAAAACTCTATCGGAAAGATTTCCATCTCTAAGGCTAACTTACCAGAGGCTAGTACGTCCGCAAAAGGTATTGTCCAACTAGGTACAACTTCGTCAACTGCGGCAGCCGGTGATCATTCGCACGGCAACATAACCAATGGCGGTGCGCTTACCTCATCTGTGTCCAGTGCAAGTAACCAATATCTTGTAATAACAGAGGCATCGAACGACAAGGTTGCCAGGTCCTCGCTGGCGTTTGATACGACCAACGGGTCTAACAAGATATTGAAGAAGACTGGTGCATGGGGTGACTTCATTGGAACTTCGGCTACGACGGCTGCCGCTGGTAATCATTCGCATGCCGTTGCCGTTGCGTCAACTAGTGGAACTGGAGGTAGCGCCGGATTCATGAGCGCTGCCGACAAAGAGAAACTGGATAATCTCAACGTGGTGAGTGTTACCGCTGATTACGGTAAATTTACACAGACTACTGCTGGGACATTCAGTGATTCGACTGATTTGGTATTCTCGACATTTACGCTAGATGAAATGCAGTCGACCCACATTACATTTAATAATGGAACTATAACATTGGCTCCTGGTGTATATAGGATTGATGTTGATTTATATGCGTCTGTTCCAGTAGCTATTTTGTGCAATTCGATCGGAAATATAAATCATGTACAAATTGACTATACTTATGAACATACTGTGTATGCTCCAATACATAATATTAGAAAATACACGGTTAATACTACTTATTCAGTAACTATACCGCATACTCAGCAAATGTTGAATGGTACGACAATTACGATACCTAGAATGATAATTACGTACATAGGCGATAAAGCGTAACATGTAAAGGAGCATATATTATGAGTCTACAGCAATGCAACAAAGTGTGCGCCAATATTGAACAAAATTTCAGTGTTGCGGAACAGACACAGGCGCGAGCAAATATCGGAATTATTTCCCCAATTGCTGGGCAAGAGCAATGGTACAATGGTCAGCATACTGTTGATTCAACCGAGGCTGGTAATAATTTGGTTATTGTGCAGTTGCCACAGATGCCTTCCATCATCCGTAATGCAACCGGAAGACGATTTATTGCTAACGCCTTTGTTCATATAACGGAAGAAATTAATGGAGGAGAATATAATATATCTGGTTCTCATGCAATTTCTCTTGAGTTACGACAGTCTGGTAACAGACTATTGGGTGAGACGATGTGTATTATTTCTGATTTGGGTGGGGCGTGGGGTCCTACGCTTGCGTCAACAATTAAATTTGAAATATCATCTGCTGATGATTCTACATCGTCTTTATATTTATTTTCATCACAAAGTGTTATTCCAGTAGGCACGATATTGAACATTGATGTTAAGCTACAATATGTTCAATCATTGTAAGAGGTTGCTTAAATGAATGACAACGATTGCCATTACGTGTGTACCAATATAAACCAATCGTTTAATTGGGTTGACGAAGAACAAGCTCGACGTAATATCGGATTATATCCATTTTCCGGTCAAGTTAGATGGTATGGAAACCTAAATTATGACGTTAGTGCTCAAGAAGCATCAAATCATCGACTGTCTATTCAATTAGGAAATTTACCCGATATTGTTCGAAATACCGGAAAAGCCTTCATAGCCGAAGCAACTGTTAGGATTAAAGAGAATACTGGTGGGTCGCCAAAAATTGGACATGGTGATTATGGGGTTATCGCAAGAATTCAAAAAGAAACTGAAAACGATGGAATCTCGGTTATCAGCTATGCGGTTGATGTTATGACTGATTTGAACGGATTGCAAGTTGCCACCACGACACTTAAATTTCCATTTCAGATATATCTTTCCGACACAACAACGCTAGACCCGTTGTATACGTTGAAAGTTGAACTACCATTGAATCTTATACCAGAACATACATATTTGAATATAACGGCTGATCTTAGTTTTACACAAGCACTTTAACACATATTAATTATTTATGACGAACTACAATTTCGAATCGGATCTTAATTATTTCATAGCGAACCAAGATGAATTGGTTCTTAAGTACAACGGAAAACAATTGGTAATCCACAACCAAGTAGTTATCAATGCCTTCGATACAGTAGGGGGTGCATTCGATTTCGGTTGCGCCAAGTTCGGCGCCGGACATTTCTCAATACAGAGATGCATTCCCGGCGAAGCCGCCTATACCTCATATATTTACTAAAAGTGTGATGAAAATCACATATTTCTGGCAAAAATAACTTTTTTATCAAAAAACCAGCAAAAACCCTTTACAATTTGAAAAATAATTGCTAAACTTTTAGGCGAATTACAGAAATCTACATGGTGTATGATTTCGTAACCAAGAAAAGAATTATGCAACACTTATACTCACAGATTAAACTCGAACGCAATAGTAAGTTGGCACCAGTTGCTGACCGTCCGTTTGCATATACGGGTTGCTGGGAGGCGAGAGAGTTGCACCGATGATTTCCTTGAAGGTTGATGTTTGATGGGAACCCCGGTTGCAGCAAAAGCAACCGGGGTTTTTTGATAACTAGACTACATGGGGGCGCATGTACCAAGGCGGCGAATGACTCTTGCAAAGTTGTTGGAAGGATTCGATTTCCTTCGTCTCCACTAAAAAAGACAAGCTCGTGAAGCTTGTCAGCAGATTGACAAGTCGGATAACCCTTTTAGTTCGTACCCAGCAATGGGTACGGACAAACAAAAACAACTTAGGGCATTAGCTCAGTAGGAAGAGCGTTCACTTATTGTGAAAGGTCACGCAATCGAAATGCGTATGTCCATTATATGGGTCTGTGGCAGAATGGAATTGCACCTACATGGCATGTAGCGTTCTTACGGGTTCGAGTCCCGTCAGTATCCACTAACTTATTTGGGCTGCTAGAAGCAGGGCACTGTATAGACAGATAGGAATGAGTAGTCAACAGCAAACATAAATGAATGCCTAGTTCGATATGCCGACCGTGTTAAGGCTCTTCCGTAAGGAAGTAGGACTAGGCAAGTCAGCCGTATTGCTTGATGCATATTAGGTATATCGCGTAGATACGGTTGATTAAGTGCCGTTACGTCCTACTCAGCAATGAGCAAGGTAGGAAATCACATAGGTCTATCTACTGATAGATTTAGGTAGGTTTCAGTTAACGGTTGCGGTTACCAGATACCAACGACGTTGTTGCCGACGCCGAGTATCAGTGATGGAACAGTGAAACTTCCCGGACTGGGGTCTATACGAGGCTGGTTCGAGTCCAGTGCGGTCCACTAAATATTGGGTCTGTAGCTCAAGAGGAAGAGCAATCGGTTCGCATCCGGTCTATATGGTTTCGAGCACCATCAGTATCCACTAATTTTAAATAAAATTTTGCCTCCTTAGCTTAACTGGAAGAGCACTCGGCTACGAACCGAACGATCCCTTTTCGACTAAGGGAGGAGGTACTACAACTTTTGGCCTTGTCGACCACGTTGGCTAAGTCACCACCCTTTCACGGTGGAGAATCCGGATCGACACCGGACAAGGCTACTATGTTCGTCTAGCTCAATTGGTTAGAGTACCTGGCTGATATCCAGGCGGTTTCAAGTTCAAGTCTTGGGGCGAACACTAAAATTGCTACGCGTTCGCCTACCACACAACGCGTGTCAAGGGGTAACCGCAGTGGCGTTGAAAACCAGTGGTCGCGGAAGCCCAACCCTTTATGCCTTTCTAGCAAAGATGGTCTATGCGCGGGACTGAAAATCCTGAGATTCCCGATCGTTACGGGAGGGAGGCACTAACAAATTCATGGGAACGCTGCCGCAGAAATGGTAGTAGGAAAAAGTCAACGGAATCTTGCTGGTTAGTGAATACCAATCACAACATATCTTTAAGTAGTACAGAGACCTAACGAACTCTTAAATGGAGATGCGGGTGGGAGCTGGTAACTCTCACGGTCTGGATGCCTTAATCCGTGACCTAGCTCTGGTTCGAATCCAGGCGGTCCCACTATACCTCACTAGCTCAACTGGTAGAGCAAGGCACTCTTAATGCTTGGGTTGAAGGTTCAAGTCCTTCGTGGGGTACTATTGCGGTGTAGCTCAGTGGTAGAGCGACGGAATCATAATCCGTGCGTCGCTGGTTCAAACCCAGCCTCCGCAACTACAGAAATTTTGGGGATGTGGTGAAGTGGCCTAACACATCGGTCTGTCTAACCGACATTTTCGCGGGTTCGAATCCCGCCGTCCTCGCTAACATCGGCCAAGAAGGATATGGCAAACCATATTAAACCTTGTCCGAAAGTGTTTCACTCGATTCGCCTAGTCGGTCTATGGCGTCTGCCCTACAAGCAGAAATAACCTTGGTTCGAATCCAAGATCGAGTATTACTTTTTATTCCACTGTGGCGGAATTGGTAGACGCACCGCACTGTTAATGCGGCTTTCTGCACGTTCGATGCGTGCCAGTGGAGCTATTTAGGGATTTAGGACAACGGCTAGTCTCGCGCTCTCCAAAAGCGTCTATGGGCGTTCGAATCGCTCAGTCCCTGCTATTATGCCAGTGCGCCGACGATGGTGAGTCGGGACGGACTGTAAATCCGTTGCCTTTGGGCTTAGGGCGTTCGAGTCGCTCCACTGGCACTAAAACTTTTTGGAAGCGTCCCACAACTGGTGGTGGAGCGGTCTTGAAAACCGCCGGTCGAAAGATTTGGGGGTTCGAGTCCCTCCGCTTCCGCGAAATAACGGCGTGTAGCTCAGTCTGGTAGAGCACTTGCTTTGGGCGCAAGGGGTCGCTGATTCGAATTCAGCTACGCCGACTAACAACAAACTTTCAGCGTGTAGCTCAGCTGGTAGAGCGCACCGTTCGGGGCGGTGAGGTCGGTGGTTCGAGTCCACCCACGCTGACTATTTGGAAGTGTCCCACAACTGGTGGTGGAGTTGCCTCGAAAGCAACCGGCCGTAAGGTTTGGGGGTTCGAGTCCCTCCGCTTCCGCTAAAAAACGTAGTATTTCATAAAGAATATAATTTAAGTAATGCAATGTGGATTACCAGAGGACAGGTAACTGGCATTACTTGACTTGTCGTTCGAGTCTTACTCTGGTAATTCAAACTGTTATAAACTATAATTAGAACATTGCCAGATGTTTTATTATGAATTATACTAGAATTTACGCAAGCATTGTATTGCGTGCTCAGTCTGAACGAACTGAACGGTTAGCCTTGAAGAAACAAGGCAAGTATTTTGAAGACCATCATATTGTGCCGCGTTCGTTGGGTGGTAAAGATGCTATTCAAAATATGGCATTATTAACTGGAAGAGAGCATTTTATATGTCACTGGTTATTGGTTAAAATTTATCCATTAAATAGTGATGAACGTGCGAAAATGTTGTATGCACTGTGGCGAATGTCAAGTAAAAAACCTCGACTGTGTCGATATGTTAATTCACACGTATATGAATACTATAGAGCCGAATTTTCTAAGCAAGTAAGTCAACTTCTCGCGACCGTACAATCTGGCGAAAATAATTCTCAATATGGTACTCACTGGTATACTAATTGTTATACGGGCGAGTCTAAACGATCGCGTACTCAATTAAATTACCCGTGGTATCAAGGCAGAAACTTGTTTCGTGGCGAACAATCAGCTTTAAAGTTTAAGCATACATATAATGCTATACAAGCCAATGATAAAATTGTGCATCGATATCATAATAATGATTATCAGCAATCATTACGGAAGGCGCAACAGTTATGGGATTCTTTTCATCAAAGTAATTGTCGAAGTATAACGGAATTTACGAGTCAATGTCATTTAAAACACCCGGCGATTTATCGCTGGTTTAATAACTATATTCCTAAATTTTCTGAACTGCGCAGTACACGGCGTCATCAATTTAAGCCAGATACTCAGTTAATTGGTGTTTATGTTTAAGCCTACTTAGCTCAGAGGCAGAGCAACCGTTTCGTAATCGGTAGGTCGGGATTTCGATATTCTCAGTAGGCGTTATGGAGGGTTGGCAGAGTCCGGCTGATTGCATCTCGGTGCTAACGAGACAGGGGTAACTCCCTCACAGGTTCAAATCCTGTACCCTCTTCTAATATGTGGATGGTAGCTCAATTGGTAGAGTTCTGGCTTGTGGCGCCAGAGGTTGCCGGGTCGGGGCCGGTCTATCCACCTAAAATATGCGGCATTAGCACAGTTGGTAGTGCGCCACCTTGCCATGGTGGAGGTCACCGGTTCGAACCCGGTATGCCGCTCTAATTATTGCCGATTCGCCAAGCGGTAAGGCAGAGGACTCTGACTCCTCTATTCGGTGGTTCGATCCCATCATCGGCAACTACTATCTCGATGTGATGGAACTGGTAGACATAACAGGTTGAGAGCCTGTGGCATATACAAACGTGCGTGGCAGTCCGACTCTGCCCATCGAGACTAAACTTTAACAACGCCCATTGATGGAATTTGGGTAGACATTGGGAACTTAAAATTCCCTGCGAGTAATCGCGTACCGATTCGAGTTCGGTATGGGCGACTACAAAGGAAACTAATTATGAAACGAAAATGCAAACGATTATGATGGTGACAGCTGCCTATCAGCTGCGAATTATGCGGGTATAACTCAGCTGGTAGTGCGTTCTACGCCAAGAGTACGCGACTTTTAATCGCGGAGTCGGAATTGGGTTCGAATCCCCCTACCCGCACTAAGCACCTATATTGTAGTGGTAACAAGGTGGTCTTCCAAACCGCAATCGCCAGTTCGAATCTGACTAGGTGCTCTACAACGCTCTGTGGCGGAATTGGCGATACGCGACGCACTCAAAATGCGTTGTCCGAAAGGACGTGTGGGTTCGACTCCCACTTGAGCGACTAACGGCAGATGTAGTAATTGGTAGCCTAGCGAAATTCAGAGTTTCGTGTACGAAAGTACGTAAGGGTTCAAGTCCCTTTCTGTCGATATCTCAAATAATGATATAATTTAGGACATATAAACTGGTATATAAGAGCGTTAGGTGGCACTCACGGTCTTGTAGAAACCAATAAAGTTTTCGATGTCCTCGGTATATGCAGAGTGCCACAATATTGCTATACCGAGGACATTCTTTATTGAGGCTGATATGTCTAAGTCAAAACCGTGTAATTGTCCTAAATGTGGTGAACTGTTTGAAAGTAAATCGGCGATGCGTCGCCATAAGAAATCAATCCACGGACTAGATAAAATAAAAGCTAAACCGTATTCTTGGGAATGCCCTATTTGTCACCAGTTTTTTAAAACATTACATATTCGAGATCAGCATCGGATTGATGAACACGGCAAATATGCTAAACCGGGCACTATTAGTGCCGACGCTAGAACTTGGGAATGTAAGTATTGCCATAATTTTTTCGAAACTCGACGGATTTTATTTTCGCATTATAAGATATGTGAAGCTAAAAAGAAATTGCCGACTGATAGACTTGGCCGAATTATTAATTATGATGCGCATCGAAAAAGTACAGAAACGTATATGGCTCGTACTGCGTTAGGATTATATAAACACCGAATGGTTACACCAAGTACACGTAAGAAATTAAGTGATGCAAGAAAGCAATATTTGGCAACTCACCGAGTTAAATATAACTGGTCTGGACCATTGAAACAGCGTAGTTATGCTGAACAATATTTTTATGATATAGTTAACTCGCGTTGTGAAAGTATACACTGGGCAAATAATTTGCAAGTAAGCCGTTATCGACTAGATTTTGCCAATCTTGATACAAAGGTTTATTTTGAAGTCGATGGTGAGCAGCATTATGATGAGTATGGGAAATTACACGATATTGAGCGTACTAAGAAGTTGGCAGAGAAAGGCTGGTTTTTAATCGCTAGGGTGCGGTGGAAATCGTTTATGCAATTAAATGATAACCAAAAGAACTTTTATGTTGATGAGTTGATCCGTTCATTTGTATCACCCGATAGTAATACTATACCGCCATTACCGGTGCCAGTTGAAAAGGAGAAATCGAAACAGCTTCGACAAATGGCAAAAGAAGCGTTGCGTAGGCAAAAACAAGCGGAGCGGAACCGAGTAATGAAAACTGCGGCAGAACAAGGATTATTACGTAATAATGGGTGGCTAAATGGTATAGGTGTTACATTTAATGAATGGAATCACCGGAAAGCGTTAATATTGAATAGCGGTGTAGATTTAATGAAATTTGGTTGGGTAGGAAAAGTAGAACAAGTAACTCATTTGACTAAACGAGTTATTGAAGCGACTTTAAACCGGTTTCCAGATGAATTTAAAGGGAAGGTTTTCCGACGTAAAGTGAACCAGTTTGACATTAAACCTGAATAGTAATATATTTATTCTGGCCTATGGTGTAACGGTAGCACGAATGGTTTTGAGCCATTAGGATCGGGTTCGGCTCCTGGTAGGCCAATAATCTGGGTATGCTGGAATAGGTAGACAGTCTCGGCTTAGAATCGAGTGCCGCAAGGCGTGTGGGTTCAATTCCCTCTACCCAGACTAAGGGTTTTATAATGGATAAACAAATCGAGAACCGATTGTCACCGCGAGAGAAAGCGCGAATAGCGGAAGTCCAGAGGAGATATCCTCCGGAATTGTTCGAGTATAAGTTCACTTTTGAAGAACCTAACTATCTGACACTCGATTTGACTATGAAGAAACTGCCGCCGCAGCCTAAACTAATTGGCATAAAGCTGGTGGCGACGATTGATCCGCCGAAGGAAGAAGACGATGGGTGACAAGATTTGGGCGAAAGAACGCGGAAACGACGATGTCAACCACAAGCACGACACCAGTACGCCGAAGCACAACAAGGGACGCAAGCGTCTCAGACGGTCCGCGAAGCGGAAGCTTGAGGACTTTGCGGAGCGGTTCTTGAACGACCAGAAGGATTTGGATCCGGAAGATATGCAGCTTTTGCAAGACAACTTCTGGGATTTAGTATAGTCCGAAGTTGAGGGGTTATCCGAAGTGTTACTCTGTAGGAATTAAGCAAGGAATAACTATGGCAACATTGGAACAGATTAAGGAACTCCGTGACCAGACGCAAGTCAGCGTAGCTCTGTGCAAGGAAGCACTGGAGGCTACCGGGTGCGATATGGAAAAGGCGAAGCTGTATCTTCGCCAGAAGGGTTCCGACGTTGCCGGGGAAGGCAACTCGTTCGGTTATTCTGTATTTGAATCCGGCACGGAAAAGGTGGAAGGTATTGCCGAAGGCAACGGTTTCCTGTATTCCGACGGTATTGTCACGGTTGACATCCGTGGTTTTGACGGTAATGCTCCCAAGACTGTATGGGGAAGCGACCGATGTATGTTCGTGTGTAGACCGGTAAGGCGTTAGTCTTTTGCCGGCGTCGCATAATTGGATAGTGCAGACGACTTCTAATCGTCCGGGACATCAAGTCCCATCCCAGTTCGAGTCTGGGCGTCGGTATTATGTGGCGATAGCATAGTTGGATATGTGCGCTTCTCCTAAAAGCGTTTACCCCAGTTCGAGTCTGGGTCGCCATATTTAAGCACTCGTAGCCAAGTTGGTTTTTAAAGGCAATGCGCCGCAACCGCATGATCGACAGTTCGAGCCTGTCCGAGTGCTCTAATTGAATTTCAAATAGCATATATCTAAATTGGCTATATGCGATATGAAACAGTAGTCAAGCTATACAAGAATTATTCGTTGTCGACCGGAATTAAGCGTTATCTGGTCGGCTATTTCCGTAACAACGGTTCGGCTTCAGCCGAGGAGTCGTACCTTCGCCGGGCAGAGAAAGAGCCTGTTCCGATTTCGTTCACGACTGAAGTCGAGTCAGCCACGCTCTATCCGGATGTCGTGAAGCGTTGGGAGGACGAGGACGCGGAAGCGGCGCGTATACGAGCTGAACGAGAGCGAATGTTAACTACGCCGGTCCCGTTGCCGATGGTGCGGAAGCGTTGGCCAAACGTGTTCAAAGATGTGATGGACGAATGTTATATAGATACGGCGAGGAATCCGAAAACGATAATTGACTTCGTACGGACGCTCGTTTTTAGGCGGAAGAAGTCCCGATAAGTCTTGACAACGGTGCTGCAGATACCTATATTTTACGAAAATGAGGTATATATGCAGTACAAGGTTTTCCAGTCGTCGGACACCAATGTAAAGAAATACGTTTTCGAGTGGTCCAAGGAAGAAGATTCGAGCAACCAAGGCAAGGCGGCTATCGCCGAGGCTGTTCTGTACCGTTACGGATCCTACAAGGAACGCACGGTCATCTGTTGTTCCGTTATGAGCGGTTGCCCGGTCGGCTGTACCTTCTGCGGTACGGGTAGGTTCTTCGTCCGCAGCTTGACCGCGTCCGAGATTGTCCAGCAAGTCGAGACTGCAATCGCCGACTCCGTACTCAAGGACACGCCTACCGAGGAAATCAAGAAGTTCCAGATTATGTTTATGTCGATGGGTGAGCCGTTTATGAACTACATCAATCTGGAATGTGCCATCAAGCGTCTCAACCAGAAATATCCGAACGCCGCTTTGCTGGTGTCGACATCGGCACCGAGTTGGGGTGCGCTCCACAATATGCCAGCGTTCATCGAGTTGTCCAAGGAAATCGACAAGGTTGGGCTGCAGTTCTCCGTCCACGAGAGCACCGACGAGAACCGTTCGAAGCTCATTCCGACCAAGACCAGCACGTTGCGTCAGATCGCTTCTCTTGGCGAGCTGTGGGCTTCCTATGTGGGTAGAAAGCCGTTTTACAACTACTGTGTCCACGAAGGCAACAACGCCGTCGAGGATGCCGAACGCTTGGTAGACCTGTTCGACCCGAAGGTATGGGAGACGACTTTGAGCGTTATCTGCTCGAAGGACGAGAGTGTGGCCGCCAGTATCGACCGTCAGCTTGAGGTTATCAATAACTTCAAGGATGCCTTGCTTTCCCGTGGCGTGTCGCTCCGCGTGTTCAATCCGGCTGGACAGGACGACATCGGAGGCGGTTGCGGACAGCTCTGGTATTTCCAAGAATGGTTGAAGACCAATAACAAGACGGAGAAGTAATGCGCCGTTTATTTATCATCCGAAAGGACTTGAATCTGTCTGCCGGTAAGCTTGCCGCGATGGTGGCTCACTGTGCCGAGGGTTACTGGACCCGCCTTATCTCCAAGAATTCGATGGAGGACGACGGTGTTTACCAAGTGACGTTTGAACTCGATTCAAAGACTATGGAGGAGTATATCCAAGGTCTGTTCGTCAAAACCATCTGCGAGGCGAAGAATCTGAACCACTTGATGAAGGTGGAGGATGCCGCCAAGGAAATGGGTCTGGTCAAGGGAACCGACTATGACTTTATCGACGACGCTTGCTTGACTGAGCTGACTCCGGAGTCTGTAGACGAGAAAGGCAACAAGTATTGCCGCGTCGGAATCTGGTTCAAGCCGTTGCCTGACGAGACTAGTCGTACTTTGAGCAAAAAGTATCAGCTCTACAAGGGGTAATTATGGCCAAGAACACCGAACTCGACAAGCTGAAAGAACAAGCCAATGAAATCAATGCCAAGATTAAAAAGTTGCAAGGGAAGCAAGGCGTGACGGAATTGGTTAAGGCAGTGAAAGGCAAGTGTCTTTTGCTTGAGAACGATTTGTTTACGGAAGTAAGCACGACCAGAGACTCCAATACTGTATGGTTCGAAGGAAATGTTCTTCAAGTAAGCAAATGCTCATATCCACAGTTTAAACACGAAGAAACCGTCGGCTATACTATCCAATGCATTAACGACCTGAAAGCCAAAGGTAAGTTCGAAATCTTTACCGACCCAGAAAAGTTCGACAGGCTCGTGCATAATCGTATGCTTGAGTTCGAGAACCATATGGACTTGGTCGAAAGCGTAATAACGATGGACACAAATCGCCGTTATGCTAAATTTGACGGCAAAACCATCAAGAAGATGGATCCTAGGTCGTTGGTTACGGTAATCCGAGACGAGTTCAACGGGTTGCTGTTTAAGGGTATAAGTAAATACGGCAATACGACCTATGTGAAGTTCAATGTGGTTCCGTTCGACAACTTCACGTTTGCCGTAAAGATGACTAAGATTGAGTTCCTTTCGTATTATCTTCCTCGTATAACCGAGTCTCAAGTCTATGGCGTACGTCTCTATCCGAACGACCAGAAGTCGGTATCGAAGATGATTACGGCGGTAAAGTCTTACTTGTGTGACGACTCGTCGAATACGATTACTTGGAATGATCTGTCCGACCGGATCGAGGGTGCGAAGAAGGCGTACTTCGGTGGGAACCGTCAGCAGTTCTTGATGAAAGTCGAGGAATACAAGAGGAAGATTAAAAATGCTTAATGTGCTCAAGGACGAGATACTGTCGGTCACTTTCATTGTGCTGTCC
>Ga0265301_10000105_pt1 | contig 136062 bp, 110 predicted proteins | sample AusTroGonzalo_MG_2_FD_193488 | JGI IMG/M metagenome (GOLD analysis project Ga0265301, IMG submission 193488) | Bovine rumen microbial communities from tropical cattle in Woodstock, Queensland, Australia - Gonzalo_04 | ecosystem: Host-associated > Mammals > Digestive system > Stomach > Rumen ... | reverse complement strand
GAAGCACGGCACTGAATCATCACCGCTTGCGGTGTGCCGTCGCGAAGCACGGCACTGAATCATCACCGCTTGCGGTGTGCCGTCGCGAAGCACGGCACTGAATCATCACCGCTTGCGGTGTGCCGTCGCGAAGCACGGCATTGAATCATCACCGCATGCGGTGTCATTTCGTTTTGTTCTTTTTCCTCGATGCGACTGTCACGTGGTAAAAAGCGGAGGAACTGTCGGTGTCGTTGAAAATCAGTTCGAACCGGCGGTCGCTGATCTTGTTCAGTTTCACGGGGTTCCGGGCCTTCAGCTCCATGATCCCGGGGCGTTCGGTCCCGATCTGAGAATCGAGCTTGAACGGCTTGCTCAGGTCGTCCCACGGTTTCCCGTTGACGGACACGGCGGCCGGGCGATCGAAAAGCCCGTGCCGATACTGGATCGTATCCCCTTCGAAAATGAAGGTTCCTTCTCCGTCAATGATGCCCTCCAGGGTGATCCGGTCGTCCTCGAAGTCGGCGGGGTCCATCGTTTCCATTTCCGGTTTCTGCCCCGCGGTGGTGGACAGGTCGATGCGGATGGGAGCCGGTTTCGGTCCTTTGTTTTTGACCTCAATCACCAGGCGGATCTGACTGGGGCCGTACCCGTCGCTGCAGCGGCATCGGAACAAGACGTCGCCGGACTCCATGCCCACGCCGTTGAGGGATTTCAGGTTCGGGGTGAAGTCCAGTTCGAAGGCTTTGCGGAGGTTGGTCCACCGCATCCCGTTGACCGTGACGTTGACCGGGTAATAGCCCTCGAAGGATTCGATCTTACCCTCGCCGGACGCACCAGCCGGAAGATTCGACCGGAACGGCCGGTAGTAGATCCTGTTCCCGGCGATCTCGAAAAGCGCCTCCCTGTCGACTTCGGCGGAGATGACAATCGAGACTCTTTTCTCCCATTTTTCCACCCGGTTCATGACAGGCGACGAGTAGTCATGCCCGGATGTCATGTATATTTGCGGATGCTTTGTGCCGTCGGTCGGTTCGTCCCAGTGCACCGCGGAGTTGTTCATCATCGCCAGCCAGGACTCGAAGTTGTTGAAACCGTGGTCCGGATCGGTCGGAGCTTTTTCTTCGTCGCGCGCCGGTTTTTCGGGGGTCTGCTCCATCTGTGCCGGGAGGGCGGACGGGATCGCCGCGATCAGGACGGCGATCAGGACGAAACTCGGATTTCTGCAAAACCATTTGAAATGGATGCTGTTTTTCATGGCGGCTGCTCCTTTCCCGGAATGAAACAAGTAAGGATTGATCGGACAGAGGGGGGGCTGTTTTAAATAACGACTTATACCCTCATGATATTCTCTGTCATCCCCGAAAAACACGGGATGTGGAATTTAATCGGGGAGACGTTCCGACAGGATGCGTGCGGCGATGGCGACGAGCTCGGCGCAGGGGCGTTTTTTGTAGTAGGTTTCGGTGCGCGCCTCGGAGACGGGCGGATCGCTCTGTTTCGGCGCGAGTCCGAGGAGATCGCGGCAGATGATGGAGCCGGTTTCCTCGCGGAAGGCGTCGCAGAGTCCGCGGATGAACGCATAGTGCTCGTCCTTCGCCGTCTTGTCCGTGCCTTCGCCGGGACCGCGGATCAGGTCGGCGACCATGCACATGCCGGAGACCGCGCCGCAGACTTCACGCTGGCGCGCGATGCCGGCGCCGAACCCGGAGGCGAGCTTCAGGGCGGTGTCGCGGTCGAGTCCGCAGAGGTCATGGAATGTGCAGAGGACGGCCTGTGCGCAGTTCATGCCGGCGAGGAAATTGTTTTTTGCATCTTCGGAACGGTCGGTCATAGCTTTGCTCCGTGTGTTTTTTCTGCAAATATCAATAGGGAGCCTGGACAGCTTCGAACTTCATGCCGTTGAAATTGCGGATCATTGCCGGGGTGCCGAAATCGGCGGTGACCGGGAGCGTGAAGATGACGCCGTTCTTGGCATACAGGATGCGGTTGCGCGGCATGTCATAGTCGGCCCAGCGCCAGGCGGACCCGTCGATCTTCAGCTGGCGGGCTGTGTTGATGATGCGGTGGCGTTCCCAGTAGCAGCCGTAGCCGTTTCCGGGCTTGCCGCTGATGAGGAGTTTCTGGAGCGCCCACCCGAACGCAAGAGGCTTTTCGTAGACGATGGAGGTCTCGGACTGATGCTTTTCGGTCCAGCCGTCGCGGACCAGACGGTGGCAGTAGACGCCGGGGCATTCGCCGCCGAAGTTCACTTCGAACGGGAAATCCAGCGAGATGTCGAGGTCGAGTCCGAGGCGTGCGGGCCGTTGGACGGCGGTCCCTGGATCGGGCGTGTTGATCCACACGTTTCGGTTGTCCATGAAGAGGCCGCCGCCGTTCCATACCGTGCCGTTGAACCACAGGTCAAGCGCCTTCAGATATGGCGCGCGGGAGATGGCAGTCCAGCTCGGTGCGTTAGCTTCCGGCGAGGCGGCGAAGCGATCGAGGTCCTCCACGCGGGTCCAGCGAATTTCCTGCATCTGCCGTGCGAATTCCTCCCGGGACTCGGGGCGCGGACCGAACGCCTCCTCGCGGAGTTTTTCTGCATATTGCCGGATCGTGTCGGGGTGGTTGAAGGCCGTGGCGAAGTAGATCATGAGTTTGCCGTCCGGCGACAGGTCGCTGCGGTATTCGTAGATGCGCCCCTTGAGCCACTGCCCCATGGTGAACGTGTCGGTCTCCAAGTCCCAGCCGATCGTGCAAACCCGGTCGGACGGTCCGCGCCGGAAGACAACGGCTTTTGACGCCTCCCGCGCCAGAATGACATGCAGCCGCGCCGGAATCCGTTCCGGGAGCTGTTTGAATTTGTGCTGGGAGGGTTTCCGGAACGGTTTCGGACGTGACGGACGCGAGGGGCGCACGGGGCGGGAAGAATAGGACGGACGCGATGGACGCGGCGGATAGGACGGACGGGGACTCATGGGTATTTCGTTTCTTTCTGGCGTGGTATCCCGCGCATGTGCTTATTCCACAGGCGTATTGGCAACGGGCTTCCTCTTCCAGACGGACGTCTCGAATCTCTTGCTGAGGAGGGAGATCGCGGCGATCAGGCACATGGAAAGCAGGAAATAAAGCAGTGTGGCGAAAGCGATCGGGAAGAACGATTCGTAAGTGCGTCCGCGGATCCAGTCGATCGTCTTCGTAAGGTCCCAGACGGAGATGTAGCCTACGACCGTGGTCAGTTCCACCAGACGGATGATCTCTTCCCGGAACGGCTTGGCGAGGAACGCCGCTGCCTGCGGGAGGATGACCCGGCGGAAGAACGTCATGCGGCGCAGGCAGAGCGCCCTTGCCGCATCCAGCTGGACGCCGCCGATATGCTGCAGGGTGATCATGTAGAGGCGGCAGGAGGCGGCCATGAACCGCAGGATGAAGATGACGATCGCCGCGACCATCGGCCGGAATCCGAATCTGCGGAGCACGACATAATACATGCCCATGAGGAGGATCAGGATCGGGATGTTGTAGAGCAGGGCGCAGACGATGTCGGCCGGGATCGAATAACGCTTGCGTTTCGACTGGCGGAGCATACAGAGGGGGATCCCGAGGATGGTCCCGAAGAAGACCGCCGCCGCCGTGATGATAAGCGTCCTCCTGAAGCCGTCGAAGATCTTCCGCATGTGGTTGTCCTTCCAGAGTGACCGGTGCAGGCTGAACGCCTGTTCCTTCAGGAAGAACTTGATCTGCGGGATCAGTGCCATGTGGACCGGACGGGCTTTCTTCTTGTCCTGCACGACGATGATCAGTCCGCCGTTGTAATGCGGCTCGGAATAGATGAGTTTTCCGGACGAAGTGGTCTTTTCCGAGATCTCGGACGCCCCGAAATCGACCAAACCGTTTGTGAGCGCCTGTTCGAATTCCTCGGAATTCAGCCTGACGAATTCCACGAGGAACCCCATGGCGGCCGCGGCCCGCTGTGCCGTTTCGAGATCGTATCCGGCGAATTTCTCGTCGTGCATGAAGGAGAACGGCTCGCGGTTGACGATGACGCCCATGCGCAGGACTCCGTTGGGGGCATCGCCGGCCGCCTGCGGAAGAGAGGCCTGTGCGCCTGTCGGCGAAAGCCATTTGTTTTGAAGCCCGTTCAGCATGCCGTTCTTTTTCATGGTGCGGATTTGCCGCGAGAAAGCTTCGCAAAGGGGGCGTTTGCCTGTGGAGAAGAAGAACGAGTAGTCCGTCCGGGTGACAAATTCGGGGATCTGGATGAACTGCGGGAAAAGGGGAAGATAGGCTCTGGAGCGCGGCTCGCTGATGATCAGGGCGTCGATCTTGTCCGTGCCGAGGAGATAGAAAAGGTCGCGTTCCTGGCTGCCGTAGAACGGGATGGCATCCGGGAGCTTTTCATCCAGCTGGGCTGCGGCGTACGTGAAGGGCAGCACGCCGATGCGCTTCCCCGCCAGCTGGTTGAGCTTGGTGATGCCGAAAACATACTCTCCGTGGGGGATGTTGGTGACGATCGTCGCGCCGCCTTCGTAGTATGCCTCGGAGAATTCGATCCCGTCCGAATTGCCCGCGTCGGGCGTAAGCATGCCGCCGACGACGTCGACCTGTCCCGAACGGAGGAGATCGAACAGCATCTCGTGCGGAGCCGGGATGACCTGGAACTCCATGCCGAAATCATGTGCAGCCCGGCGCATGATCTCGATCTCGAGTCCGAGGAAGGAACCGTCCGCGCCCATGAAGCAAAGCGGCGTAGCGCCCGGCGTGGTGGCATAACGGAGAACGCCGTTGACACGGGGTACGTCATCGTGATCGAAGAGTTTTCCAAATTCCTGCTTTCCCGGTTCGGCGGAACACCATTTCGCCGCGAGATTGGCGAGCTCGCCCGTGTCTTTCAGTTCGGCGATGATGCGGTTGACGGCCCTGTAGAGCGGGGATTGCTGCGGCAGCGCGAAGGAGTAGGATTCCCGTTTGACGATGGATGCGATCTGAATCTCGGGGAACATTGCGATGCAGGAGCGTGCCAGTGGTTCCTCCATGAGCATGGAGTCGATCTTGTTCGAGATCAGCAGGGCGCAGGCGGACTCGCGGTTTTCCGCGAGGATGAATTTCGTGTCGGGCAGGAGGTCCTTGCAGTCGGCGGCGTATTTCGACCCCATCAGGATCGCGGCGTAACTCCCGGCGAGGTCCTGCGGCGATTTCAGGGCGGAGTTCCCGGACTCTCCCTCCGGCTTGTAGAGGTTTTTCCTCGTCATGATGGCCGCCGGGCTGTTGATGTAATTCTCGGAGAACAGGATGTTGCGGTTGTCCCCTTCGAATTTGTCCATGGACGCGATGGCGAGGTCGACTTCCGATTTTTCCACGGCGGTGTAGAGGTCGAGGTACGGCATCACCTTGAGTTCCACGGCCATGTTGAGGGCTGCCCCCAGGCGGTATGCCAGTTCGATGTCGAATCCCGCGGGCGATCCGTCGGAATCGGTGAAGTTCATCGGTTCATTTGTGTTCTCCGTGCCGATCACGAGCTTGCCGTAGGGATTGATCGGGACGGGGATCTTCGGCATTTCGGGATTGCTGGATTTGATCCATCTGGCATACATGTTGTCGTACAGGCCGGAGGTGAAATATTCCTGGAGGAATGCGTTCACGGTCTGGAGAAGCTCCGGTTTGGATTCCGGGACCGCGATCGCCACGTGGCCGTCGGCATAGTTGTCCGGCATCACGACAAAGACGTCGCGGGAACGCTGGGCGTACTCCAGAACGGGACGGTCATAGGCAATCCCGTGGATCGTGCCGTTTTCGAGCGCCGGATAGGCGTCGGAGATCGTTTCGAATTCGCGGAACTTCGCATTGGAAAACATTTTTTTCGCTTCAAAACCGGAATTGGTCTCGGAAACAATGCCGATCACATAGTTCGGGGCATTAAAATCCGCAGGCGTTGAAACGTAGTTCCGGACTTCCTTTTGTTCCTTTTTCCCGCAGCCGCACAAGAACAGCAGGGCGAGGACGGAGAGGCAGACGAAAGTGGAAAAAAACCCGCGCGGGGCGCGCGGACGGCAGGAGGCGTCCGGATGGATGATTTGTCGTTTCATAAGAATCCTGTGTCGCTGAAAAGGTACGATGGATGCGGTATTCCCCGGCATTTCCACAATGTGCCGTGTCATCCGGTTCCTTTTTTCGGTTTGAAATTCGAGTCAAAAGGTGCAGATGGTATAAAATTTAGCATGCTTTTGCTGTTTTACAAATAAAAAAACAAAAAAACGGTAATTCTCCTGTTGTTTGGTTGAATCCGTGTTTTGCGTCATTTGTTCGTTCGATCCTGAAAAATGAAAAAAAAGTTTGATTCGCGGCGTCCCGTGTGCTATATTATCATGATTAATATTTTGCTCGGGGATCACTATGTTCATCCTTAACTGGTACATCACGAAAAACTTTCTGGCGACCTTCGCCATGTCGATCGTCGTCCTGACGTTTGCCATGACGGGCACCAACCTCATGAGGATGATCGAATACATCAGCCAGGGCGTGCCGCCCATGACCGCCGGAAAATTCCTGCTGCTGGCGCTTCCGATGGCGCTGGCGTTTTCGATCCCGTGGGCGTCCCTTGTCTCCATCATGCTCGTGTTCGGGCGTCTTTCCGCCGATAACGAGATCACCGCCATGCGCGCCTGCGGGGTCTCCATCCTGCAGATCATTTCCCCGATCATCGTTTCCTCGTTCCTGCTGACCTGTCTCTGCCTCTGGCTTCAGCTGGAGGTCGGGCCGCCCGCCCTCGGCGAGGCGCGCGACGTGGTGAAGAGCGCGGCGGCCAGTTCGCCCATGTCCTTCTTCACGCCCGGCATCCCGGTTCAGCTCGGCAACCTGACGTTTTTCATCGACGGGAAGGAAACTGTGAACGGGGAGGACCAGATCTACGGAGTTCAGATCTACGTGCCGGACCGGAACGGAGTCACGAAACAGGATATTCTGGCATCGCGCGGGACGCTGAAGGCTGACCCGGCTTCGCAGACATTGACCGTGACGCTGTACAATGCCATCATCGAGAGCGTCGAAGGGACCGGCAAGGACCGTCGAACGGAGCTCGCTTACAGCGAATCGTTTGACCTGCCCGTGACGTTCGGGGAGCATTACAACCAGAAGGACGTGTTCATCAAGGACAAATATCTGGGCTACCGGAATCTCTTCGCCCGCCTCGCGATCTACATGAAACGCGGGAAGGATGCCGCCGGCGTCGACGCCACGGCCATCAACGTCGAGATCAACCAGCGCATCGCGCTTGCTCTGGCGCCCATCGCTTTCATGATGCTCGGCATGCCGCTGGCCATCCGCACCAGCCGGCGCGAGACGTCCATCGGGCTTCTGCTCAGCGTCGCCCTCGGAGGCCTTTACTACGGCGGCGTCCTCATTTCCGACGCGCTCCGTTACAATCCCCAATTTTACCCTCAATATGTCGTCTGGATCCCGCCTTTGCTCTTCCAGCTTTTCGGCGTGGTCTACCTCACAAAAATCGCAAGGAAATAGTCCTATGAAATCACCTGAAATGTATCTCGAATGCGTCAACTGCGGCAAGACCTACGACCCGTGGGACCTCCGTTATAAATGCGACTGCGGCGGCATCCTCGATGTGAAACGCGACCTCTCCAGAATCGACGGCGAAGAGCTCCGCAAGCTCTGGGATTCCCGCTGGGGGCTCAAGCGCGGCGTCGAATCCTCCGGCGTCTGGCGTTACCGCGAACTCATCCTGTCCGTCCCGGACGAAATGATCGTCACCCGCCAGGAAGGCAATACCCGCCTCTATCCCGCGGGCGCCGCCGGAAAATGGGCCGGGCTCTCCGACCTTTGGTTCAAGCACGAGGGCGAAAACCCGACCGGCAGCTTCAAGGACCGCGGAATGACCTGCGGCGCCAGCGCCGCCCGCAGGCTCGGCGCAAAGAGCGTGGCGTGCGCCAGCACCGGCAATACCAGCGCCAGCATGGCCTCCTACGCCGCCGTCGCCGGCATGCGTGCCGTGATCTTCATCCCGGAAGGCAAGATCGCCTACGGCAAGCTCGCCCAGGCGCTGGCCTACAACGGCCGCACGCTTCAGATCCAAGGCAATTTCGACGACGCCATGGCGCTGGTGCAGGATGTCTGCCGCGAACTCAACATCTACCTCCTGAACTCGATCAACCCATACCGCATCGAAGGCCAGAAGGCGATCTGCATCGAAACGCTCCAGCAGCTCGACTGGCAGACGCCGGACTGGTTCGTCATCCCCGGCGGCAACCTCGGCAACAACAGCGCGCTCGGCAAGGCCCTGATGGAGCTCCACGAGCTCGGCATCATCTCCAAGATCCCGCGCATCGCCGTCATCCAGGCCGAAGGAGCCAACCCGCTCTATACCATGTGGAAGAACCACACCGAGTTCAAGCCCGTCAAAAACCCGGAGACCATCGCCACCGCCATCAAGATCGGCAACCCCGTCTCCTGGCCGAAGAGCATGCGCGCCGTCACCTGGAGCAACGGCGTGGTCGAACAGGTCACCGAACAGGAGATCATGGACGCAAAGGCGAAACTCGACGCCGCCGGGATCGGCGCGGAACCCGCCTCCTGCTGTTCGCTCGCGGGCGCGAAGAAACTCCGCGACAGCGGCGTGATCGGCCCCGATGAGAAGGTCGTCGGCATCCTCACCGGAAACATCCTGAAGGACCCGGATGCCGTCGTCGGCTATCACCAGGACACGCTTATGGAGCATTACGGCATCCGCGGCACGTTCGCCAACAAGCCCGTCGTGATTCCCGCTACGCTCGACGCCGTCCGCAAGGCTCTTGGCGACTGAGCCGAAACATCCCTTGCAAAGGACTCGAGCCCTCCCCTCAAAGGGAGGGCTTTTTTGTGAAGGCGGATTATACGGGGAAGCACGTGTTCAGTAGGGCGGATCGTCTTCCCGCGGAGATTCGGCCGGGCATTCAATGGTCTCCGTTTCGTCCGGTTTCTTTTCGGAAAACATGCCCTTGAGATCGAACCAGATGAACTGGCACGCCACCTTGTAGCGCTCCATGCGCTGCGAGAATGTGAATCCCTCGCCTCTGGTGCTGACGGTGTCGATCATAAGGATGCTGACGACGGCCGCCACGGCAAGAGCAAAGAAAACGAGAATGGCGGTCGCGGTCAGGAGACAGCAGCCTTTTGCCCGGCGGGAATCTCTGCCGTTTCTTTCCGGCGAGGAGAAATCTGTTTCTTCGTTCTGCATGACATGAGGCCGGAACGGGGACAGAGTCACGGGAAGAGCTTTTTGCCGCAGTGCGGACAGTATTGCGGAGGTTCGAACGCGTCGTCCGCGGGCGCGGCGTGCGAATGGACGGAGTCCGGCGGGGAGGGAATCCTTCCGTCGGAAGCCCTGCCTTGTTTCCCGGTTTTTCCCGCCTCGGGATCCTTCTGTGCGGAAGTCTGCTTCTCCAGCGTTTCCATGAATCCCGCGCTGAGGATGCTGGTCGGGACCGCGACCATGCCGATGCCGAGGATGGCGATGATGGCGCCGAGGATGCGTCCGATCGGGGTGATCGGATAGATGTCGCCATATCCGACCGTAGTCAGCGTGGCGACGGCCCACCAGAGGCCGGAGAAGGCATTTCCGAACTGGTCCGGCTGCGCGTCGTGTTCGGCGTAATAGATGAGGAGCGAGGCGAGGACGAGGATGATGAAGACGAAGAAGACGGAGGCGATCATCTGCTGGGCTTTGCTGCGGAAGACCTCGCCGATGGCTGTGAGTGCGTCGGAATAGCGGTTGAGCTTGAAAATGCGGAGCAGGCGGACCAGGCGGAACACCCGGAACCCGACGAGGTTGTAAGTGTGGAGGATGGGCAGGATGACCGGCAGGATCGCGACAAGGTCGATGATCGCCATCGGGGAGAGGATGTACCGGATGCGTGCCCGGACGGGATTGAGTTCGGGGAACAGCAGGTTTGCGGTCCAGATGCGCAGGGCATACTCGACCGTGAAGATGATGATGGAGACGAATTCGATGCGGATCAGGATTTGGAAGAGCCAGTCCGGGATGTTGAAGGTGCAGATGAATACGGAGAGGACGCTGAAGACGATCAGTGCCATGATGATGTCGTCGAAGATCCTGCTGGCGATGCGTTCGCGGCCGGATGAGTCGGCGGAGGACTGGATCACCTCGAAAATGGTGCGTTTGATTCGTTTGTACGGATTCATGGACGGGACCTTCCGGAAAAAGGATGACGGAGACCGGCTCGGAGTTGCCGGCACAGACCGGCTATTGCTAAAATAGCATAAAAATGCCGTATTTCAAATGCCCCCGTTGCGGAAATCAGGAGCAAATATGTGAAAAAGGGAAAAAATATGGAAAAAAGAAGCGCGAGAATTGATTTTCGCGGAAATGCGCTGTATATTGTAATCCGTAAGAGCATACCCTTAAACCGAAAGGACCCTCTGTCACCATGAAAAAACAATTGCTCGTGCTCGGATGCGCCGCTCTCGCCGCTTTTGGCGCCGCATGCTCCTCCGATCCTGCTTATGAAACGGCTGTCATCACTCCGATGGAAGAACCGTCCGCTCAGATCCAGCAGAGATTCGCCGGCGAGATCCGTACGCTGAATGCGCTGGAGATGAAGCAGGAGGTCCTGACGAACTGCAACGGCGTCCTGCGGTACTGCCAGGGCGTTTACAATGAGGACCAGCCCGGGAAATTCGCGATCCTGGTCTTCCTGCACGGCTTCGGCGAACGCGGCGAGGAGAACCTCGCGCAGCTCCGCCTCGCCGTCCCCGAGATCGTCAAGCAGATGCGCGAAGACAAACGCAAAGTCATCGTGCTGGCTCCCGAATGCCCGAGCGACCAGGTCTGGGCCCCGCTTCATCGCGGCGGCGCCATGGGCGACCTCATGGAGGAGCCCTACCAGGCCCTCGGCATGATCCCCGTGCTCATCAAGAAGAAGATCGAGGAATTCAACGCCGATAAGAAACGCGTCTATGTGACCGGACTCTCCATGGGCGGCTACGGATGCTGGGACCTCCTGGCCCGTTACGGCACCGACATCTTCGCGGCCGGCATGCCCTGCTGCGGCGGCAGCGATCCGAACCGCGCCAAGGCGATGCGCGACCTGCCCGTCTTCATCTTCCACGGCAGTGACGATGTGACCGTCCCGCCGCAGCTCGCCCGCTGGATGTACATCACCATGCGGGACGCCGGCAACGAAGACGTCCATCTGCGCGAATACTTCGGCGTCGGCCATAATTGCTGGGACAACGCCTATTCCGACAAGGCCACGTGGGAATGGCTTTTCTCGCAGCGTCGCGGCCACAGGTCCAAGTACCGTGTCGGGTTCCAGCCCGTCGGTCCCGTCACTGCCAAACAGTATGAAAAAGGCTTCGGGTTCAATGGCGGCCCGCGCCCGAAAGGCTCCAAGCCCGGCGACGGTTTCATCTCCGCATTCCCGAGCGCGGAGGAACAGGCGAAGCAGCGTGAATGGCAGGCGCTCGAGTCCGTCGAGCCCGCCCCCGCCGAAGGGGAAGAGCCCGCCGCGGAATAACACGGCAGCCGGCATCCGGGGAAACGCCTGATCCCCCGGTCGCTTCAGCAAGATCCAAGAGCGGAAGCCGCAGCAAGCTCCCGCTCTTTTTTTTTCACGGCATGCGAAAAAACGCGAGCCTCCTGCATTCATCCGGCATCATAATCCGATATTTTCCCGGAAATCGCCGTAAAAAACGGAAAAAAACGGAAAATGCGCTAAGAAACCGGGGGGTTTCCCGTCCAATTTTTAAATGACTGTTTCGAATGGATTTGCAAACCTCTGTGATTTGAACAAAATATGAGAATCCGTAAAAAAGACGACGACGATGTCACGCTTGAAATGTCGCCCCTGATCGACTGCGTCTTCCTCCTCCTGATCTTCTTCCTCGTCACCACCATGATGAAGAAACTCGAGAAGCAGATACCCATCGAGGTCCCGGACCCTGCCGTGACCATCTCCGAACGCATGGACGCGCGCCGCGTGATCCTTGCGATCGGCAAGGATGGCAGCTACTATTCGGCGGAACGCCGCCTGCAGGACGGACGGCCCGATTTCCGCAGCGTCCCCGACGTGGACAAGTTCGTGGAGAACCTCGGGCGGATGTCGCAGGGGGCAGGGGAGGAGATCAACGTGCGGCTGTACGCCGATCCCGACGTGGAGTTCCAGACCGTGATCGACATGCTCGACAAGCTCCAGATCAACCATCTGAACAAGGTCGACGTGCGCATGCGCGACTACCGCGAATCCAGATTCTACATCCCCGGCACATCGGAATAAACACGAGGCCATGACATGAACAGCAAACGCAATCTGCAATCCGGCCGAGCCACGGCCATTATCTGGGGCCTCACGCTCCTCTGCTATCTCGCCGCGTTCGTCGCCGCCTGGCAGCTCGATTTCATCCGCTACAGCCGGTATTCTCTGGAGGAGGCGCTCAAGCAGAAACAGGAGAACGAGGCGAAGCGCGAAGCCCACAAGAACGACCCGGAGAAAGTCAGGAAGGAAGCCCCGCCCGCCGAGCTCAAGAAGATCCGCGACCGCGTCCAGAAGCGCAAGGAGAAGGAGATCCGCAAGAAACTCGAGGAGGTCGAAAAGACCCTCGAGAAGATGGAGGAGCGCAAGGAGGAGCTGAAGGAGATTTACTCCGAACTGCGCGATCCGGTGCAGGAGGCGTACGAACGCCTGTTCGACATCGCCGAAAACCTCTCCAACGAATTCGACTACGTCGTGCCGTTCGTGGAGAACGCCCGCATCGCGGAGGACATCCGCCATCAGCTGGAGAATTCCCCGACCTCCGACCAGGTGCCCGTCTTCCGCAGCCAACTGGAAACTATGAAAGCCAACAGCGAGAGATTCCGCGCCAACCCGGCCAGCTACCTGGACTACGGCGTCGATCCGGCTACCGCCGAATGGCAGTCGCTCGAACTGGAACGCATGATCGACTCCATCCTCAGCGGCGACTTGTCCGGCGTGTACGACATCGGCATCATGAACACTCCGCCGGAAATGCCGCCCGTCGACGCCACGCTCCAGCAGCTGAAGGATTTCATGGCGGCCAAGGAGGAACAGCTGGATACGAAATACGCCGAGCTGAACGCCTACCAGAACGCCATACGGTCCATGGATTCGTTGAACAGGAACATGGACCAGACCTCCATGGAGCATTTCTCCCGCGACTTGCAGCAGGAAGGCGCCGGCGAGGACCCGCAGAAGCTCCTCGACGCCGCCGAAGAGGTGTTCCGCCTCACGGAGGAAGCCTACGGGCAGGCGAAGAAGACCGCCGCGGAAAGCCGCGAACGCATTCAGAAGGAGGAGTCGGAGCGCCTGAGCCGTCCGCGTTCCTCCGGGACTCTTCGCAGGCAGGGCCGCCTCGGCATGGTCTACGACTACGACGATCCGTACGAAGTGCCGTCCTACGAGATCTACCTGGTGAACGAGGTCGACGAGAATGCCGCTCACACAATGGAACAGGCGAAGCGAGCCTACGACGCCGTCAAAAAGGCCGTCGACGCAAACGATAACGATACGGCGCGGCAGGACCTCTCGTTCCTCCAGACCGCATCCCGCGACATGCAGGGGTTCGACCGGCAGCTCAAGGACACCGCCACGACGGTCCTCCGCAAGCTCCCGGGCCTCGCGAACACCGCATATATGTCGGCTCTGAACCATCGTGACGAAATCAGCATGAAGCTGTCCGAGTGGATCTACAACCGCGACCCGGAGTTCGCCGATATCCAGGAGGCCGCGAAGGCCATGGACAAGGACGCCGAGGATTTCCTCATGAAGGCGCTGGACAACCGCTACAAGGACGAGTTCACCACCTATGAGGCCGAGCAGTACCTCCGCAAGCTCGTCGAAGCCCTCAGGAACGACCAGCAGAACAACTCCTCGCAGAGCGCTTCCCAACAGCAGGGCGGCATGCAGGGGCAGAACGGCGAACAGGGCGGGCAGCAGGGCGGCGGCCAGGGAGGGGGCGGCCAGTTCATGACGAAGGAACAGCTCATGCAGGCGCTCGAACGGATGACCGAGCTCCAGGACGCCGCGGATTCGCTCTCCTCCCGCGCGAACAGTCTCGCCCGTATGGCGGGCGTCAACATCCCGCTTTCCGCCGAACGCCTTTTCTCCGCCATGCAGCAGCGCGCCATGCGCAACCAGCAGGGCGGCATGCAGGGCGGACGCCAGGGGCAGGGCCAGGGCAGCCTGTCCGACATGATGCGCCAGCTTGGCCGTATGGGGCGTGAAGGCGTCGAGCGCGCCGGCCGGCAGGGCCAGGGACAAGGCCAGGGGCAGGGCCAGGGTCAAGGCCAGGGGCAGGGCAATGGCAGCGGTTCCAGTTTCGGCAACAACCGCAACGCTTTTGGCGGAGGCGGCATCGCGTTCCGCGGCGACTTCGATTTCGAGTTCGGCGGCTACACCTACGGTCCGGTCGGCAACTCCGACAGCAAGCGCATCGCCTCCGAACCCGCCGACTACGCCATCATCGCGGAGTCCGTCCCCGGCCGCCGCGTCACCAAAGACGCCGCCCGCCAGGGCTTCGTCTTCATCGATTCCTGGTATGTGATCGGCCCGTGGGACGGCAAATACGACGGCAGCAGATACACGCACATCGCCGACCGCGTGAAGCGGGAACCCGAGTCCAGGATCGACCTCGATGCCGAGTACGAAGGCAAGATCGACCCGCTCACGCACAAACCGATCCGCCTCCGCTGGCGCTATGTCCAGACCGACACGAACTGCATCCGCACCCCGGACAAGATGGACAACGCGATCTACTACGCCTACACCGACGTTTTCTTCGAGGAGGACACCGATGTCCTTGCCATGGTCGGCACCGACGACGCCAGCGTCCTCTGGATCAACGGCGAACAGGTCTGGCTCGACGACGAACTCAGCACCTGGGGTCTCCACGAAAACATCATCCACGTCCACTTCCGCAAAGGCTGGAACACCATCCTCTTCTGCATCGAGAACGGTCCCGACGAATGTCAGTTCTCGTTCGTCATGGTCCGCGAGGAGACCAAGGCCGCCGCGGACGCCGCGAAACGCGCCGCCGAACAGCGCCGCAACGGCACGCAGCAGACGCAGGCCGCACGCCCCGGCGACGCCGGCTCGAATTCGAATGCGGGCGCGGCATCCCGTCCGTCCGCGCGCCGCAGACTTCCATGATCGTCACAAGGTTAAAATAACATAAAACATCAGAAAGGTCCTCCATGAAACTTTCCATCCGTGCTTCGATCCTCTCCGCCGCGGCAGTGTTCTGCCTCCCCGGATACCTCGCCGCCCATGCCGCCGCCGAAACTGCTGCCGCGGACGAGCCCGCCGAAGAAATGACGATCGACTGGATCCAGGAGATCGTGAACGGCGGCATGACCTCCGCCGTGCTCCTGCTCCTCAGCGCCGCCGCCATCGGGTTCCTCGTCGAACGCCTCATCCGCATGCGCAAAAAATACCTCGCCCCCGCCTACTATGTCGATTTCTTCACTGACGCGATCGCGAAGCACGATGATGACGCGATCCGCAAGGAAGCCGAGCTTCACCCAAGCATCCTCGCCGATGCCGGCGCCTACATCGTGGACCATCGCGGACACGTCCACCAGGCGCAGCAGCGCGCCATGGACGAAGCCCGCCTCCAGACCGCCGTCGCGGACGCCGCCGCCCGCGCGATCGAACGCCACCGCCAGCGCAGCTATCCGCTGGCGATTATCGCCACGATGGCGCCGATGCTCGGCCTGCTCGGCACCGTGATCGGCATGATCGAGGCGTTCTCCAAGGTCGCCATCCTCGGCGACACCGGCGATGCCGCGCTCCTGGCCGACTCCATCAGCAAGGCGCTCATCACCACCGACATCGGACTCGTGCTCGCCATCCCGTCCCTCGGCGCGTACCACTATTTGAAGCAGAAGCTCTCCATCGCCGAGCTCGCCATTGAGGAAGCCCTCGAAGCCATGTTCGCCGCGCTCGAAGCCCAGAAATAACCGCAGGAACTCCCGGAACCGCCGCCCATGCGCATCAGACGCCCAAACGAGGACAAGCTCGAGATCGGCATGTCGTCCCTCATCGACTGCGTCTTCCTGCTCCTCATCTTCTTCCTCATCACCACGGTCGCCAAGAAGGAGAACCGCGACATCGACATCGACCTGCCCGTCTCCACGTCCTCGCTTGATGTCCCGCCGGACAACGACACCATGGTCGTCGGCGTCAACAAGGAGAAGATGCTGTTCTACAACGGCCGCCCGGTCACGCTCTCCGAGCTGCACCAGATCCTGCTGGAGCTCTCCGAGGAGGATCAGAACCGCCGCATCCGCATCGACTGCGACAAGGCCGTCGCCTTCAGCCGCGTCGTCGAGATCCTCGACCTCTGCTCCTTCCGCGGCCTCCACAACGTTGCCGTCCGAACCTACGACGAGCAGTATAATACCCGTTGACCAATACGCCGTCGGACGCCCTGCGCGATGAACTCCATCCTGCGGCGCCCCGGCTCAGCCCTTCCCGGAACAAGGTTCCCCGCCCGGCATTCTCCCTCCCGAGAAAACGGGCGGTTGTTTTTTGTTTTTTTGTTTGCATTCCGCCGGAACGGGTGTATACTATCTCTGAAAATACATAACAATCATATTACTCCGAATATGGAGAACGAGCATGGCAACATACGAAATCCCCAATGAAACCGGAAACATCCTGAGCGGAGTGACCCTCATCACCGGCGACACCATGAGAATCAAAGACGGCGGCGAGGCGCAGGACACCACGGTGGACGACGGCCGGCTGAATGTCGATGACGGCGGTTATGCGAGCAAAACGCTTGTATCCAGCGGCGGATACATGCGCGTCAGCAACGGCGCCATCGCGAGCAATACGACCGTGGGCAGCAACGGGTCCATGTGGGTCGGCGCGACCGGTTCGGCGGGCGAAACGACCATGTCCGGCTGGGGCGGATCCATGAATATCCTCGGTACGGCGACCGATGTTCTGGTGACCGGCGGAGGATCCATGACGGTCGCCAACGGCGGCGCGGTCAAGGACGCGACGCTGATCGATTATGGATATGCGTTATTCGAGAAAGGCGCCACGGGGAACAATGTCTCCGTGGGGCTCGGGGGCTATCTGTCCGTCGCCAATGGCGCCACTGCCAATATCGTGGAGGATGGCGGATATGTCAATGTGGTAGAGGGAGCAAACGCCGTCTTCGCGAACCACTCGTTCAGCGACCTCGTGATCCCCTATAATGATACGACCACGATCCACTCCGGGACGACGGCGTTTGCGGTGAAAGACAACGGCCTCATGATGGTCTGCGGCGGCTATGCGTCCGGGACGGTCGTGGACAACTACGGATCCATGGGCATCAGCGGCGGCGTCGCGAGCGACACGACCATACAAGGCGGGGGCTACATGGAAATCGCGGACGGCACGGTAAAGGGCCTGAGCATCCAACAGGGGGCCGCCACCATCTACGGCGGCACGACCACGGACCTCACGCTCGGTGAGTGGGGGTCCCTGGTGCTCTACGTCAACAAAGTGGTCAACACCAAAGTCAGCGGCAAGTCGGCCGACGGAACGGACATCCTGCTTGAGGAGGGCAAGATCTCCGACTACACCATGGTAAATAACGGCAGGATCATCCTTGCCAGCGGCGGCGTGGCGGACAACATCACCGTCAAGGGCGGAACCATACTCATCAGTGAGGATGGCACGCTGACCAACGCCACGTTCGTCGGCCGGACGAGCGGCGGAGTCGCATGGCTGACGAAAGGCGGCACGGTGGAAAACGCCTTATTCGAAAGCGGCACGGGACTGCACGTGTCCGATGGTGGCGGGACCGTGAAAAACGTCTCCGCGCACGGCGGCACGATCAGTGCGACCGCCGGCACGTTCCAGAATACGCTCGTCACGAGCGGCGGCACGATGACATTGCGCGGAACGGTCGAGGCGACCGGGACTGTGCTCAGCAACGGGATCGTGACCAGCACCAGCGACGACGAAAGCAGGACCTGGGAAAGTGTCGAGGGCGGCACCTTCATCATCTCCGCCGGTGCGTCCGCCAGGGAAACTACGGTCTGGGATTCCGCCACTTTCCAGCTCGCGCAAAACGGAAAGGCGACGGACACCTTCCTGAAAAGCGGCGGCGCCATGGTAATCAACAGCGGCGGCACGGCCGCGAACGTGACCGTGAGCGGCGGCGCATTCCTCTCGATCGAGTCCGGCGGAACCGTCTCCGACCTCAATGTTTCCGAAGGCGGGCGCATTGCCATGCAGATCACCTCCGATACGAACCTTTCCGGCAAATACGCAGGAAATGCTTTCACGGTGACCAACGTCCTGACGGGCGCCATCGGAGCCGGATTCCAGTATACGGTCTTCAACGGCGGCTCGGTGAATGCCGAAAGCTTCGCCCTCAACAAGGATGAAGTCCTCTATCTGTTCGACGGCGGCGCCTTCGAAGGCGCACTGACGGTCAACGCCGGCGGTACAGCGGCGTTTTATGGCGGAAAAGCCACCGCGACGGTCACCGAAAACGGCGGCGCATTCTATTACAGTGATTACAATAACGATTTGAAGATCACGTTCGCAGCCAACACGATCAATGACCTGAAACTCGAGGCCGGCAATAGCGCCACGGTCCACTCCAACACGGTCGCGAACCGCACGGTCATCAGGGGCGTCCCGGATCCGAACAACTCCGGCACCTGGTCGGAAATGGACGTCTACCAGGGCGGCATCGTGAACGATACCGAGGTCTTCGAATGCGGAGAATTGTATGTGTCCGGCCATAACGGCATCGCCTCGGCGGTCCGCACGAACGTGCATTCGGGCGGCAGCTTCTATCTCTATGAGAGCGCATACGCATCCGAAACTGTGGTCTCCGACGGCGGCGCGTTCGACGTCGGCTACAAGACCTCGGCGTTCCACAACACGGTGAAGGAGACCGGCAGCATGGCGATCTGGGGGAATGGCGTGGCATCCACCACGCTGGTCACCAGCGGCGGCTCCATGACCGTCTACAACGGCGGCAGCGCCTACGATACCACGGTGGAATCGGGAGCCGCCGTGACCATTGAGGGCAAGGCTTATGACACCATCATCGAGTCGACCGGCACACTCCATGTCACCGCCGGCGGTTCGGCCTCCACCGTTACGGTCAGGAAAGGCGGACGGCTGGACGTCGCCACAGGCGGCGTCCTCGCCGGGGATGTCACCTTCGACGACGGCGGACAGCTGTATTTCGACCTGAACGGCCTCAACCCCGGCACGCGCATCATGGTCGGCGACCTGAGCGGAATCGACGGGAACCCGGACTACCGGATCGTCATCGCACCCGAAACGCAGGCGCTCGGCGACTACACGTTCGCCTCCGGAGCGGAGGGGTTCGCCGGCACGATGACGGTCGTGGACGCCGAATTCGGCACGGAGCTCGGCGCGCTGAAGGCCGGCGAGTCACTGGAGATTCGGGAGGGCGTCTACGCCACGCTCACCCTCGCGGACAACGACCTGGTCCTGACGGTCGGCGACACCCCGGTGACGCACGACGACGGCCCGGACAAGGGGTGGAACAAGGATCCCTACGACAAGAAGAAGAAAACGCTGGACGCTGCCGTGTACGAATTCAACATGAACTACCTGTATGCCGGCATGTTGAATCCTGAGCTCCTGCTCGACAGCCCGAATTCGGTCAAGGTCGTGGACGAGGAACGGGGCAAGGAGTGGCACAATTTCGTCGGCAAGGGCACGAACGCGGAAGGCGAAGTCCTGGTCGACGAGTACGACTTCGCGATGCTCACGCTGAACAATGCCGCGAAGGTGAGCCTGACCGTCACCGCCACGGACAAGGCGAAGGTCACGATCTACAGCGTCGTCGCAACGGGGTCGAACAGCGAGGGCGAAACGACGTACACCCGCAAGGCGGTCCAGACGACCGCGCTCAAGTGGGACAAGGACGCCAAGGTCTACACGGTCGACACGAAGTCTCTCCTGCTCGACCGCACCCTCAGCGGTTCGGGCTACTTCATCTCCGTGCAGTCGACCAACGCCAACGCGAGGACGAACCCCGGCAGCGCATTCTACAACGTCGAGGTCAACAACAAGGTCGTGAAGGGCAAGGAGCAGACGCACTACTATTCCGACGGCGACGACAACCTCGACGACTGGCTGTGCAACAAGGCAGGCGAGCGGAATTACAGGGTTGCCATGACCTTCCTCCCGGTGAGCGTGAATTTCCTCACCGCGAAAATCCAGGTCGACGACGAGGGCATCCACCACACCCACACCGACCTTCAGAAAAACGTGGTCGAATTCAACAACTTCGTCGGGTTCGGCGACGCCGCCGACTACAGGCGGCTCGTGCTGACTTCGCCCATGCTGCTGAGCTTCAGCATCACCGCCACGGACAAGGCGAAGGTCGTGATCTCCAGGATCGATTACAACGAGAAGACGCAAAAATACACGGAGAAGAAACTCCAGACGACCGCGCTCAAGCTCGACAAGACCACCGGTCTCTACAAGATCGACACCGCCGCCTGCAAACTCCCCGCGAACAATTCGGACGGGCAGACCGGCGTGTACTACATCTCCGTGCAGTCCACGAACGCGAAGACCGGCGGAGAGGCGTACTACAACGTCACGGTGAACAGCAGCGCAAGCACGTTTTACGTCGATTCCGACGACGGCACGAACGGCTGGCTGTACAACAAGAAGACCGACGCCGCGAACTACAACACGAGCCTCAAATCGAACGACATCGTCTCCGGCGCCAATCCGATTTGCCTTGAGGCCGGCACATTCGAGGCCATGGTAAATATAGACGGGAACGACGTGACTTTCAACAATTTCGTCGGCTTCGGGGACGAGTACGACTATGCGGAGATCAAACTGACTTCGGCGGGGACTCTCGCCTTCTCGGTCGACGCCTTCAGCAAGTGCTCAGTGAAGAACGCCAGCCAGAACCTGAAGTTTACGGTCTACAGCCTCACCAAAGTCGTCCGGGGTGAAAAGGTCACCTGGACGCAGAAGAGTCTGGCGTCCGGGACGATCACGATCGACAGGAAGGCCGGGTATGTCGAGGATGCAACGCTCAAGAAGGCGATCGCGATCAGGGACGCCACCTCCGACGACGTGAAGTATTTCGTCTCAGTGCAGTCCGTCGGATCGAAGAACGGCGCCGAGGTGTTCTACAACGTCACGGCGACGTTCACGCCTGAAGGCTCGGATGGCGCCGCGCTCGCCATGCCGGAGACCGCCGCGCTGAGCCTGACGGATGATCTGAGCTTCGGCCAGTATGCCGCGGAATCCGATGCGCTCGTCGGCGCGGCAGCGTCCTCCCTCGCGGAACTGGACGAAGTCTCCGTCTGGCAGAATCTCGCGCTGGCGTAATCCGCCGCCTCATAATAAAAGGATCGTATCCCCCGGACCATCCGCGGTCCGGGGGCTTTTTTCTACTGCGCACTTGATTTCGGCTCCCGCAAATGCTATATTAATTGGTTACTTATGCATGCGGACCGCAACCATTTTACAGTATTGGAAAAACGCGAGGCAGAACAATGAGCCTGATTTTGGGAATCGAATCCAGCTGCGACGAGACCGCCGCGGCGGTCGTGGAGGACGGACGGAACGTCCTGTCCAACGCGGTGGCGTCCCAGATCGCCAGGCACGCTCCTTACGGCGGCGTGATCCCGGAGCTCGCCGCACGCGCTCATCTGACCGCGGTCTGCCCGACCCTGAACGAGGCGCTGAAGACGGCGGGCGTGACGCTCGACGACTTGGACGCCGTTGCCGTGACGCATGCGCCCGGCCTGATCCCCGCCCTGCTGGTCGGCCTCAATTTCGCCAAGGGGATCGCCGCCTCGCACAAACTTCCGCTGATCCCGATCAACCATTTCTCCGCGCATATCTACGGGGCGTTCCTCGAACAGGATTCCATCGAATTCGGCGACCCGGACCTCTTCCCGATGCTCGCGGTCGTCGTGTCCGGCGGCCATACCGCGCTGGTCGTGGTCGGGCGCGACGGGAAGATGACGCTCGCGGGGACCACGCTCGACGATGCCGCGGGCGAGGCCTTCGACAAAGCGGCGAAGATCCTGGACCTGGGCTACCCCGGCGGCCCCGTGATCGAACGCCTCGCGAAACAGGGCGACCCCCACGCGGTGAACTTCCCGCGTTCGCTGACCCCCGCGTCGGGCAGGGCCGTCGCGCCGGAAAATCGCTTCCACTTCAGTTTCAGCGGCGTGAAGACCGCTCTGCTCTACCATGTGAAAAACCTCGGCGGCGTGGAGAACATCCGTGACCAGGTGCTGTTCGACATCCTGGCGTCCTACCAGGAGGCCATCGTGGACGTGCTGTGCAGAAAGGCGTTTGACGCCGCGCAATATTTCGACGTCCGGTCCATCGTGCTTGCCGGCGGCGTCGCCTGCAACGGCGCGCTTCGCGAACGCTTCCAGGCCACGGTCCCTGCCCGGTACCGCGCCGTTCTTCCGCTCAAGAAATACTGCACGGACAATGCCGCCATGGTCGGCGGCCTGGGGTGGCATTACTGGAAACGCGGCGTGACCGCGCAGCCCGGACTCGACGCACAGGCGCGTCTTCCCCTGAACCAGACCATCCCGATCTGGTTCGACAAGGCCCTGCCGTGAATGCCGTCGTCGCGTTCGACATGGACGGCACCCTGATCGACTCCGCCGGAGACATCGGCGCCGCCGTCAACCGCATGCGCAAATCCTTCAGCCTGAAACCGCTTCCCCGTGATTCCGTCGTCCGCATGGTCGGCAACGGCGCGCGGGTGCTGGTGGCGCGGGCGCTTGCCGATGCTCCGGGGATTGATTTGGACGAGGCATTCCTGCGCTACCGCCGCGAATACGACACGCGCCTCATCGACGAGACGCGCCTTTATCCCGGCGTCCCGGACGGACTGGAGTCTCTGCGGTCCGCCGGATACCGCCTGGCTGTCTTCACGAACAAGCCCCATGCGTCCACGCTCTTCATCCTGAAGGGACTCGGCATCAATGACTTTTTCCCGGTGGTCGTCGGGGCGGATTCCGGGTTTGCGCTGAAACCGGAGCCGGAAGCCCTTTATCATATACTGAAGAAGACTGGCGCGGACGCCGCTTTCTCGTGGATGGTCGGCGACAACTGGACGGACATCGACGCGGGGCGTGCCGCCGGATTCCGGACCGCATATTGCAGTTACGGATATGGTGCGCCGGACAAAAATCAGCCGGATGCGACATGCGATTCGTTCGATGCCGTGAAAAGGTCGATAATCGATGCAAAATAGGAAAAATAACCGAAAAACCGATTTTTTTTCAAAAAAAACGCGTCCCATCCTCTTTTCCCTCTTGCTTTTTTTCGGGTCATGGGGTATAATAATAGGTGCATTCTTTCGATTCATACAGTTTCGTCATAACAATCTTGTTTCACAACCAACCATAAAGGACACAACGTCATGAAACAAAAAGAAAAAGGTTTCACCCTGATCGAGCTCCTCGTCGTGATCGCGATCATCGCCATCCTCGCCGGCATGCTCCTCCCCGCCCTCAACCAGGCCAAGGAAAAAGCCAAACAGGCAGACTGCACCAGCAAGCTTTCCCAGATCGGCAAAGCGTTCTTCCAGTATGCCATGAGCTTTGACGATGCCTATCCGCAGATCAGCGGCACCAAGGGCACGTTCCTCAATGACCAGAGCGGCGATGCTCTCGACCTCCTCCGCAAGCAGGACCTCCTGATCGACCCGAAGGGCTATCTCTGCCCGTCCGTCGGCGGCTCCGCGCAGAAGATCAATACCCCGCTCGGAAAGTATGTCTCCTATGACTGGTGCAACGGCCTGATGGGCGGCAGCGCCACCCTGTCCCCCGTCTCCTGCGACGGTGAAGACAATCACGCCACCACCGGTCGTTTCGTCCGCGGCGACGGTTCCGTCGGCGTTGCGAACGGCAAGAGCAAGACCGAGAAGTGGCCGAAGGATGAGACCTTCTGCAACTTCACCAAGTCCAAGACTCCGACCATCGGCACCTACAAGGCTCAGTCTGCTCCGAAATAATCGGCTCTGCGCTTGATTCAGGCGGTGTTTTCACCGCTCATTGCGAAGCATCTCACGGAAGACGGCGGGTCATCCCCGCTGTCTTCCTTTGTTTTTCCTGCCGGGGACGTCCGCGACGCGTCAGTCCGTCCTGCCCGGCGCGGGCGGCAGCTCTCCGGCCCCGGAACATTTTGAAGTCATTTTAAGTCATTCTGGAAAGGGAACCATGCACATAGGCAGCCATTTGTCCGTGGCGGGCGGCTACCGCCAGCTCTGCGCGGACGCGCTCCGGATTGGAGCCGATACGTTCCAGTTTTTCACGCGCAATCCGCGCGGCGGTTCGGGACGCGTGCCCTCGGACGAGGAACTCGCCGAGCTCGGCGCATTTCTCCGGGAACACGAGTTCGCTCCGGCAGTCGCGCATGCCCCGTACACATTGAACCCGTGCGCGGCGGCGGAAAATACCCTGCGGTTTGCACGGGAGGTCATGCGGAGCGATCTGGAGCTGTTGGACCGGTTTCCAGTGGAACGCATCTACTACAATTTCCACCCCGGCAGCCACGTGGGGCAGGGCGTGGAACGAGGCATCGAGCTGATCGCGGAGACGCTGGACCTGGTCATGGACCGGGATTTGAAGCCGGTGGTCCTGCTGGAGACGATGTCCGGCAAGGGCTCCGAAGTCGGTTCCCGGTTCGAGGAGCTGGCGGAGATCATTTCCCGTTCGAAATACGGCGACCTGCTGGGCGTGTGTCTCGACACCTGCCACGTCTTCTGCGCCGGATACGACATCGTGAACGAGCCGGAAGCCGTGCTGAAGGAGTTTGACCGCGTCGTCGGGCTGGACCGCCTGAAGGCCATCCACCTGAACGACTCCATGATGCCGTTCGAATCCCACAAGGACCGCCATGCGAAACTCGACGAAGGCGAGATCGGGTTCGAGGCGCTCGCGCGGTTCGTGTCGCTGGAGCCCGTGCGCGACCTCCCGATCGAACTTGAGACTCCGAACGAGCTGGACGGCTACGCCGCCGAGATCGCCCGCATGCGCGCCTCAGGGGCATCCCGCTGACCAGAGTTTCCTTATTATTCAAAAAACTGTCCGACCCGTCGAATCGGGCCGGATAGTTTTTGTACGGATGTCTTTCTTTTTTGCTCCTTTATGCGCGCGGGGGCGCGACGCGGGCTTGAAAAAGGCGACGGGATGCAGTATATTATTTAGATTAGGATCACTCCAGACAACCATAACCGTCATCCACAACAGGAGATTGACACCATGTCCAAGATGATTTCCCCGCTTCAGCAGGTCCGCAGCGAATACGCCCCGAAACTGCCCCCCGCGCTGCGTTCCGGCGCGTCCGTGAAAGTCGAAAAAGGCGCCCCGCTGGCCGCGTTCGCCGACGCCGAAAAGATCGCCGCCCTCTTCCCGTCCACCAGCAATATGCCCGACCTGAAGTTCAGTTCGGGCGGCGCAGGCGAAGGCAAGCCCGTGAACGTGGCGGTCATCCTGTCCGGCGGCCAGGCCCCCGGCGGCCACAACGTGATCGCCGGCATCTACGACGGCATCAAGTCCCTGAACAAGGCCTCCCGCATGTTCGGTTTCAAGGGCGGTCCGAGCGGTCTCGTGGACAACGACTACGTCGAGATCACCGACGAGTTCATGAACGCCTACCGCAACACCGGCGGGTTCGACATGATCGGCTCCGGCCGCACCAAGCTCGAACAGGTCGAACAGTTCGACAAGGGCGCGGTGAACTGCAAGGCGCTCGGCATCTCCGCCCTCGTCATCATCGGCGGCGACGACTCGAACACCAACGCCTGCCTCCTCGCCGAATACTACAAGGCGAAAAACATCCCGATCCAGGTCATCGGCTGCCCGAAGACCATCGACGGCGACCTGAAGAACAAGTTCATCGAGACGTCCTTCGGCTTCGACACCGCCAGCAAGGTCTACAGCGAGCTCATCGGCAACATCTCCCGCGACGCCAACTCCGCCAAGAAGTACTGGCACTTCATCAAGCTCATGGGCCGTTCCGCCTCCCACATCACGCTCGAATGCGCCCTGAAGACCCACGTGAACGCCGCGATCATTTCCGAGGAAGTCGCCGCGAAGAAGCAGACGCTCTCCGGCATCGTCGACGACCTGGCGAAGATCGTCGCGAAGCGCGCGGAGAACAAGGAGAACTTCGGCGTCGTGCTCGTGCCGGAAGGCCTCATCGAGTTCATCCCCGAGATGAAAGTCCTCATCGGCGAGCTCAACGACGTCCTCGCCGCGAACGCGGACGAATTCAACGCCATCGCGAAGCCCGAAGACAAGATCGCGTACATCTCCGGCAAGCTCTCCGCCGCCAGCGCATCCGTCTACGCCCAGCTCCCGACCGCCATCCAGCTCCAGCTCTCCATGGACCGCGACCCGCACGGCAACGTGCAGGTGTCCCTCATCGAGACCGAAAAGCTCCTGGCCCAGCTCGTGAAGCAGCGCCTCGCCTCCATGAAGGCGGAAGGCAAGTACGTCGGCAAGTTCTCCAGCCAGACCCACTTCTTCGGCTATGAAGGCCGCTGCGCCGCTCCGTCCAACTTCGACGCCGACTACTGCTACAGCCTCGGCTTCAACGCCGCCGCCATCATCGGTTCCGGCGCGACCGCCTACATGTCCTACGTCGGCAACCTCGCGAAATCCGCCGACGAGTGGACCGCCGGCGCGGTGCCGCTGACCGCCATGATGAACGTCGAACACCGCCACGGCGCGGACAAGCCGGTCATCAAAAAGGCGCTCGTCGAGCTCGACGACGCCCCGTTCAAGTTCTTCGCCGCCAACCGCGACGACTGGGCCGTGAACACCTCGTTCGTCTATCCCGGCCCGATCCAGTATTTCGGCCCGTCCGTCGTCTGCGACGCGAAGACCGAAACGATCAAGCTCGAACACCAGTGAAATAACCCGGGGACAGGAAAGGCTTCCACCATGGCCGAACAGGGAACCAAAATCGACGTGGCCCAGGTCGCCTCGCTGGCGCGCCTGAGCCTGCCTCAGGACATGATCCCGCGTCTGCAGTCCGAAATGGAGCAGATCGTCGGCTATGTCGAAATGCTCGCCGAACTCGACGTCTCCGGCATCGAGCCCACCGCCCACGCCGTCGCCCGCACCAACGTGCTCCGCGACGACGTGCCTTCCGATCCTTTCCCGCGCGAGGCCATGCTCGCCAACGCGCCCGACCTGATCGAAGGCGAACTCGTGAAGGTCCCGCAGGTCCTTCCCGGGGAGGGCATCGCATGATGACGAATGCCGAGCTCATTTCCCTGTCCCTCCGCGATGCCGCCGCCGCTCTCCGCGACGGCAGCACCACTTCCGCCGCGCTCTGTTCGGCCTTCCTCGAACGCATTCAGGCGGTAGAGCCGAAGGTGCGCGCGCTGCTCGCCGTGAACCCGGAATCCGTTCTGGCGCAGGCCGCCGTCTCCGACGCCCGCCGCGCCGCAGGCACCCCACTGAGCGACTTCGACGGCATCCCGATCACGCTGAAGGACAACATCTGCGCGAAGGACGAACAGTGCTCCTGCGCCTCGAAGATCCTGAAGGGGTTCGTCTCCCCGTACGACTCCTTCGTGACCGGCAGGCTGAAGGCCGCCGGGTGCGTCCTGCTCGGACGCGCCAATATGGACGAGTTCGCCATGGGCTCCTCCTGCGAGAACAGCGCGTACCAGCGCACTGCGAACCCGTGGAACCTCGACTGCGTGCCGGGCGGCTCCTCGGGCGGTTCCGCCGCCTCCGTGGCCGCGCTTGAGACGGTCGCCGCGCTCGGTTCCGACACCGGCGGCTCCATCCGCCAGCCCGCGGCCTTCTGCGGCGTGGTCGGCCTCAAGCCGACCTACGGACGCGTTTCCCGCAACGGCCTGGTGGCGTTCGCCTCCTCGCTCGACCAGATCGGTCCACTGTCCCGCACCGTGTGGGACGCTGCCGCGATCCTCGACCTGATCGCCGCGCACGATGAGAAGGATTCCACGAGCCTGCCGCAGGAACCGGAAGGGTTCGCCGCCGATCTGGAGGAATTTGAAAAGAACCCGCGCCTCGACGGCGTGAAGATCGGCCTGCCGAAGGAATACTGCGAGCTCGAGGGCATGGACCCCGCCGTGAAGCGGATCATGAACGACTCCATCGAGGTGTTCCGTTCCCTCGGCGCGACGTTCGTTGACGTCTCGCTCCCGCACACGAAATACGCCATGGCGTGCTACTACATCATCGCCACGGCCGAGGCGAGCGCGAACCTGGCGCGGTTCGACGGCATCCGTTACGGCTACCGCAGCCCGCACGCGACCGACATCAATTCGACCTACGAGAAATCGCGCGGCGAAGGGTTCGGCAACGAGGTGCTCCGCCGCATCATGCTCGGCACCTACGTGCTCAGCAGCGGATACTACGACGCCTACTACCTGCGCGCGCAGAAGGTCCGCACGCTGCTCCGCCGCGATTTCCAGGAAGCCTACAAGCTCTGCGATTTCCTGCTGACCCCGGTCACTCCGGCGCCCGCGTTCCGCTTCGGCGCGAAGACCGACCCGCTGCAGATGTACCTTTCCGACGTCTTCACTACGGCGCTGAACCTGAGCGGCGACTGCGGCCTGAGCGTGCCCGCCGCGCTCGATCCCGCCACCGGGCTGCCCGTCGGGATCCAGCTCATCGCCCCGGCCATGGAGGAGAAACGCATCTTCCGCGCCGGCCGCGCGTTCGAGCTGACGCGGGCACAGAAGGATTTCACCGCCCCGCTGTCGTAAGCGGGCGTTCATTCGAGGCGGCCGAACCGCCGGCCGCCCCTGCATCTTTGTTTCGAACAGGAAGGAGGCGTGCGGACATGAATACCGAACCGGCCGTGCTTTTGTCGGCGTGCCGCGCCGCGGAGGCGTCGTTTCATGTGTTTTTCACGGGGGAATCTCCCGCTCCCGGGACATTTGCCGCCCGCCTCGAAGCCGCGCTTTCCGCCATTGCATCTGACCTGGACGGCGCATCGTCTGCGAACCTCTATGAGCCTGCCGACGGCGCATCCGATCCCGTTGACGCGCTGAACCTGCTCGCCGCCGCCTGCACCTCATTCCCGTTCAGCCGCCTGCTCGATAAAATGCTGTTCGAACGGATCGCGGCTTTAGCTCCGCGCAGTGCGCATCCCGCATCCGCGTTCGAATCCGGTTCCGACGCCGCGTACTTCTACGACCACGCGGTGCGTCTGGCGGAGCTTCTGAAAGGCCTGTTTTCCGCGTACTGCGCCCTGCTTGCGGAACGTTCCGGCGCGGTTCCCGACGGCGCGGTCTCCCGGCTGCGCCCGTCCGCGCTCCAGCTCGGTTCCGCGCAGAGCGTCTTTCTGCGGATGAAGCCCGGCGCAGTGGCGATGGAGGTGGCGCGGATGTCTTCGGACGACCCGTTTTCGCACGGCCGCATCTTCCGGCATCAGGACGGTACGTTCGTGCCGCTCGCGCTTCCCTCGATCCGTTCCGCGGACGAGTTCTACGGCTACCAGTCCGTTCGGCGGATGTTCCAGGAGCATTTCCGGGCGTTTTCGGAGGGGCGGAACAATCTGCCGCTGCTGATCTCGAGCCTGCCGGGCCTCGGCAAGACGCAGATGAGCATCGCCTACAGCCTGTCGTTCCCGAACATCACGCTGATCATCCCGCAGCCGGGCGACATCGCCGCCGGGCTGGAGCCGCTGATCGCCGAGCTCGCCGCGTGGCCGGAACACAAGTTCATGGTGTTTTTCGACGACATCGACGTCTCCACGACCGACTGGTATTATTTCCGCACGAACATCGGCGGCACGTTCTCCCTGCCGGACAATATCACGCTCACGGTTGCCTCGAACCAGCGGTTCCCCGCGAACATCTCCAGCCGCGGCCGCGGCTGCGAGTTCCCGATGTTCGACGAAATCCGCTGCCAGGAGATGATCCTGGACTTCCTCACGGCGAAAGGCATGCGTTCTCCCTCGAAGAACCTCGTCGCCGTGATCGCGTCCGACTACGTGGGCGAGTTCGGGCAGAAACAGTTCGAGGAGCTTTCCCCGCGCACGCTGGTGCGCTACCTGGACCATTACCTCTCCGACCCGGCCAAGCGCAAGACGCTGATGGACGAGTCGAACGGCGAGGTGGTGCAGCAGCCCGACCCGCAGGTTTTCTACGAGGAGAACGTAAAGCTCATGCGCTCCATTCACGGAGAGGAAGCCCTCGACCAGTTCCGACAGGACGCCGTCCATGTCAAGTGACGATTCCGATCTCCTCTTCCCCGCGCCCGCCGGCCCGGACGGTTTCGAGTTCGATCCCGGTTCCGGAGACGGCCTGTTCGGCGACGGCGCGGACGACGGCGGACTGAAGCCCCTTCTCGGGGACGACTACTACATGCGCGCCGCGCTCAAGTGCGCGCAGCAGGCCGCCGACGCGGGCGAAGTCCCGGTCGGTGCGGTGGCGGTGAAGGACGGCCTCATCATCGCGCGTTCGTGGAACCAGGTGGAGCTGCTGAAGGACGCGACCGCCCACGCCGAACTCATGCTGATCGCCAGCCTCCCGCAGGTCGTGGGCGACTGGCGGCTGGACGGCATCGACATCTATGTGACCAAGGAGCCGTGCGCCATGTGCGCCGGGGCCATGGTGAACTCGCGCATCCGCCGCGTGGTCTACGGCATGCGCGACCCGCGCTGCGGCGCCGCCGGGACCGCCCTGGACGTGACCGGATTCCCCGGCATGCTCCATAACGTCGAGGTGACCGCCGGACTCATGGAGGAGGAATGCAAGGCGATGTTCCAGGAGTTTTTCCGGACGGTCCGCGCAAACGCCCGAAAAAAGAAGTCAGGATTTACGCCTCCGGCTTGAAAAATCAGGCTTGCGGAGGTATATTTTTCTTTACATTAATTTTTTAAAAAACCCCTCAAGCAAGGATAAGCTCATGGACTATCGCATCGAAATGTCGGTGAAGCCGCAGTGGCAGGACGCCCGCGGCCAGGGCGTCGTACGCCGCCTTTCCGCTCTCCCCGGTCTGCCGCCCGTCCGCGGCATCCGCACCCGTTCCGTCTACACCGTCTCCGCGAATATCACGCCGGACGAGGCCGCGAAGGTCGCGCACGAACTGGCCGACCCGGTCACCCGCGCCGGCATCGTGGGCGAAACGCCTTCTGCCGGGCTGGACTACACCTGGCTGATCCGCGTCGGCTTCAAGCCCGGCGTGACCGACAACGTGGCGCGCACGGCATGGGAGGCCATCGGCGACATCATCGGCCGCAAGCTCTCCCGCGAGGAGCAGGTCTTCAGCTCGATCGAATACCTGGTCGATTCCCCCGAGATGACCCGCGAACAGGCGCAGCGCATCGCCACCGGGCTGCTCGCGAACGTCCTGATCGAGTCGGTCGACGTCTTCTCCCGCGACGAGCTCGTGAATTCCTCCATCCCGCTGAACAAGCCCGTCATCAAGGGGCTCGGCGAGGTCATCGTCCGCGACTATGACCTGGAGGTCTCCGACGAGAAGCTCATGGAGCTGTCCCACAAGGGCACGCTCGCCCTCAGCCTCGAGGAGATGAAGTCCATCCAGGGGTATTTCCGCCGGCTCGGCCGCAAGCCGACCGACGTGGAGATGGAAGTCCTCGCCCAGACCTGGAGCGAACATTGCAAGCACAAGATCTTCGCCGCCGACATCGACTACACCACCCCGGACGGCAAGACCGTTACGATCTCCTCCCTCTACAAGAGCTACATCAAGAAAAGCACGAAGGAGCTTCAGGCGGAAGTGCCGTGGCTCGTGTCCGTCTTCACCGACAACGCCGGCGTGATCCGCTTCAACGACCGGTTCGACCTCGTCTACAAGGCCGAGACCCACAACAGCCCGTCCGCGCTCGATCCCTACGGCGGAGCCATGACCGGCATCGTGGGCGTGAACCGCGACCCGCTCGGGACCGGCCAGGGCGCCGACCTGCTGCTGAACGTCTGGGGCTACTGCCTCGGCTCGCCGTTCACCGACCCGATCAACGTTCCCGAAGGCCTCCTGCATCCCCGCCGCCTCCGCGACGGCGTCCACAAGGGCGTGATCGACGGCGGCAACCAGAGCGGCATCCCGTACGCCGTCGGCTGGGAATACTTCGACGACCGCTACATCGGCAAGCCGCTCGTCTACTGCGGCACCGTCGGCACGCTCCCGCGCAAGGTCGGCGACCGCAACGGCTGGGAGAAGTTCATCGAGCCCGGCGACTACATCGTGATGACCGGCGGCCGCATCGGCAAGGACGGCATCCACGGCGCCACGTTCTCCAGCGAAGAACTCCACAAGGACAGCCCCGTGCAGGCGGTCCAGATCGGCGACCCGATCACCCAGAAACGCATGAGCGACTTCATCCACGAGGCGCGCGAACGCCTCCTGTACCGCTTCGTCACCGACAACGGCGCGGGCGGCCTTTCCTCCAGCGTCGGCGAGATGGCCGACGTCTGCGGCGGCTGCGACATGGACCTCGCGAAGGCCCCGCTCAAGTATTCCGGCCTCCAGCCATGGGAGATCCTCGTCTCCGAGGCGCAGGAACGCATGAGCTTCGCCGTCGCGCCGGAACGCCTCGACGAATTCCTGGCGCTCGCCGCCGCCCGCGACGTGGAGGCCACCGTGCTCGGCCGCTTCAACCACTCCGGCAAGTTCCACATCACCTACGGCGACCGCGTGGTGGCCGACATCGACATCAAGTTCATGCATGAAGGCCTGCCGAAACTCCACCTGAAGGCCGAATGGAAGCCCCCGGTCTTCGACGAGCCTGTCATCTCCGGCCGCGACCTTTCCGTCGACCTCGTGAAGCTCATCGGCCGCCTGAACATCTGCTCCGACGAATACAAGGCGCGCCAGTACGACCACGAGGTGAAGGGCCTCAGCATCATCAAGCCGTTTACGGGCGTCTGCCGCGACGTCGCCTCCGACGCCACCGTCACGCTCGCCGAACCCCTCGCGAAGGAAGGCATCGTGCTCTCCGCCGGCATCCTCCCGCGCTACAGCGACATCGACACCTACCACATGATGGCCTCCATCATCGACCTCGCCGTGCGCCGGTCCGTCGCCGCGGGCGCCGATCCCGACCACATCGCCGGCCTCGACAACTTCTGCTGGCCCGACCCCGTGCAGAGCGAGAAGACCCCGGACGGCGAATACAAGCTCGCGCAGCTTGTCCGCGCGAACATGGCGCTCTACGACTGCACCAAGGCGTTCAAGGTGCCCTGCATTTCCGGCAAGGACAGCATGAAGAACGACAGCACGCGCGGCGGACGCAAGATCTCCATCCCGCCCACCGTCCTCTTCAGCACCATCGCCCGCATCGACGACGTGTCGCACGCGGTCTCCCTCGACGCCAAGTTCGCCGGCGATGCCGTGTACGTGCTCGGCGAAACGAAGCCCGAGCTCGGCGGCAGCGAATACTTCGCCATGCTGGACGCCGTCGGCAACAACGTTCCGAAGGTCGACATCCCGAAGGCGTCCGCGCTCTACCATGCGCTTGCCGAGGTCATCAAGGCGGATATCCCGTCCTCCATCATCTCCCCCGCGCTCGGCGGCCTCGCGATCGCCGCGGCGAAGTCCGCCATCGGCGGCCGCCTCGGCATGGCCATCGACCTCGACAAGCTCCCCGGCATCGAGAATTTGAACGACGCCGAGGCGCTCTTCTCCGAGTCGAACTCCCGCTTCATCCTGACCTGCCGCCCCGAACGCTGCGCCGAGCTCGAGAAAAAGCTTGCCGGGCACGTGTTCGCCCGCGTCGGCTCCACCACGGAGGCGCAGGAGCTGGTCTTCACGCGCGGCGGGAAGACCGTCGCGTCCGCCAGGCTCTCCGACCTCATCACCGCGTACAAATCCACGCTCGAAGGCATCTGAGGAGGTTTCCGCATGATCCGTACCATCATCACAGGTTCCGCAGGGCGCATGGGCAAGGCCCTCGTCGCCGCCATTGCCGCCAATCCTGAATTCCGGCTCGCAGGGGCCACCGAATATCCCGCCAGCCCGCTCATCGGGCAGGACGCCGGGACCGTCGCCGGAGTCGCCGCGCTCGACGTGCCGATCTCCGCCTCGCTCACGCCCGAAATGCTCGCGAACGCCGATGCCATCATCGACTTCAGCACCGGAAACGTGCTGGAGAACGCACGCGCCGCCGCGAAAGCCGGGCTTTCCATCGTGATCGGCACCACCGCGCTTACCGACGCGGACAAGGCTGCCCTCCGCGAACTCTCCGCCCAGGGCGCGCGCATCGTCCAGACGTTCAACTACAGCGTCGGCGTGAACCTGCTCTTCTTCCTCTCCGGCAAGACCGCCTCCCTCCTCGCCGACGATTTCGACATGGAGATCATCGAGGCGCACCACAACCAGAAGAAGGACGCCCCGAGCGGCACCGCCGTCCGCCTGGCCGAAGTCCTCTGCGAAGCCGCGGACCGCACCTCGGACGACCTCGTGTACGGCCGCCAGGGCATCGTGGGCGCGCGCACCCGCCGCGAGATCGGCATCCATGCCGTGCGCGGCGGCGACATCGTGGGCGACCACACCGTGCTCTTCGCGGGCGACGGCGAACGCATCGAGCTGACCCATCGCGCGTCCAGCCGCATGACGTTCGCCAAGGGCGCGCTCCGCGCCGCCAAATGGCTCGCGGGCGCTTCCGCCGGCTACTACGACATGCAGGACGTGCTCGGGTTGAAGTGACCCGGACGCAGCAGGAGCCGCACATGCCGATCGACCTCAAAATCGGGAAACTCGTGAACCGGACCGTCTGGCAGCCGGACAAAAACCAGGTCCTCATCGACCAGACGCTCGAACTTGAGTGCGACTGCGGCTCCATCGTCATCATCGAACAGCATATCGACGGCATGACCATGATCGAGGGCGTCCGACACTCCATCAAAGCCGGGAAAAACACCCTTGGCCTGAAGCAGATGCGCATCGTGAATCCGCGCACCGTCCGCCCCGACGGCGAACCCGCGTTCTACGACCTCGCGGTCCGCGTCTATGCCGTGGGGCTCGACCCCATTCTCGTTTCCGAATCCGTTTCGTTCCTCAACCTCATAAAGGACCAGCCATGAGCTATCAGAAAATCCGTCCGGTCGACGGCGACCGCATCACAGCGAATCCCGACGGCAGCCTCATCGTCCCCGACCAGCCGATCATCCCGTACATCGAAGGCGACGGCATTGGCCCCGACATCACGGCGGCCTCCATGCACATCTGGAACACCGCCATCGAAAAGGCCTACGGCGGCAAGCGCAAAATCGCCTGGATGGAGGTCTTCGCCGGCGAGAAATCCTGCGAAGTCTACGGCGAGGGCGTCTGGCTCCCCGACGAGACCGTCGAAGCCATCTCCGACCACCGCATCGCCATCAAGGGCCCGCTCACGACCCCGGTCGGCAAGGGCATACGCTCGCTGAACGTGACCCTCCGCCAGAAGCTCGACCTCTACGTCTGCCTGCGCCCGGTCCGCTATTTCCAGGGCGTCCCGTCCCCCGTCAAGCATCCCGAGCTTACCGACATGGTCGTCTTCCGCGAGAACACCGAGGACATCTACGCCGGCATCGAATGGGCGGCCGGCACCCCCGAGGTGCAGAAGGTCATCGCGTTCCTCCAGAACGAAATGGGCGTCTCCAAGATCCGTTTCCCGGAGACCTCCGCCATCGGCGTGAAGCCGGTCTCGAAGGAAGGCTCCGAACGCCTCATCCGCGCCGCCATCCGCTATGCCATCGACAACCACCGGAAGAGCGTCACGTTCGTCCACAAGGGCAATATCATGAAGTTTACCGAAGGCGGCTTCCGCGACTGGGGCTACGCGCTCGCGAAGCGCGAGTTCCCGGAACAGACCGTCACGTGGGATGAATGCGGCGGCGCGGTCCCCGAGGGCAAGATCCTCATCAAGGACTGCATCTGCGACGCCTTCCTGCAGCAGATCCTGACCCGGCCCGCCGAATACGACGTGATCGCCACCATGAACCTGAATGGCGACTATGTGTCGGACGCCCTCGCGGCCAGCGTCGGCGGCATTGGCATCGCCCCCGGCGCGAACATCAACTACGTCGGCGGCAAGGCGATCTTCGAGGCCACGCACGGCACCGCGCCCAAGTACAAAGGGCTCGACAAGGTCAACCCCTGCTCGCTCGCGCTCTCCGGCGAAATGCTCCTCCGCCACATCGGCTGGACCGAGGCCGCCGACCTCGTGATCCGCGGTATCGAACGCGCCATCGCCTCCAAGCACGTCACGTACGACTTCGCGCGCCAGATGGAAGGCGCGACCGAGCTTCGCTGCTCCGAATTCGCCCGCGTCATCACGGACAACATGTGACCGTTCCTCCGAGGGGGCTTATGGATACGGGCAGGCTGGACCGGTTCCGGTATTCGATCACGAAGGACCTCCCGCGCGCGGATGTGCTCGCGCTCTACCGCGCCGCGGGCTGGTTCGGGCCGTCCGACCCCGCCCCGGAGCTCGACGCCATGGTCGCGAATTCCTTCGCCGTGTCCGCGGCGTTCGATCCCGCCGGGCGCCTGGTCGGCATGGCGCGCGCGCTGTCCGACGGCGTGAGCGACGCCTACATCCTGGACGTCGTGGTCGATCCGGCGCACCGTTCGCAGGGCGTCGGCCGCACCATCGTCTCCCGCCTTGCGGAATACCTCGCGTCGTTCGGCATCGACTGGATCGTCTGCATCGGCGTGCCCGGCACGGAGGCGTTCTACCGCGCCGCAGGAGCCGCCCCGATGGACTGCCATACGGCGTTCCGCTTCGGCACGAAGAACGGAGCGGAAAACTAAATGAGCTCATATGAACTCCAGCCGCCGGAGGGGTTCCGCCGCCTCGCGCTCGAAGACCGCGCGGTCCTCGAACCCTTTCTGCTCGCGTCCGGTCGCCAGAGCTGCGAATTCGCGTTCTCCAATCTCTTCCTGTGGAGCGGAACCTACCGCCCCGACTGGTGCTTCATCGGCTCCCACCTCTATCTTCTGCTGGAGACCGAGGATATCCTGATGTTCGCGCCGGGCGGCGCGCGCGGACCGGAGCCGGACGAACTCCTCGCCGTGTCCGACCGCCTGATCCGAGCGGGCTACGGCGGTTCGTTCGACCATGTGGACCAGGAATATTTGAAGACGCACCCGGACGTCGGGACGCGCTTTTCCGCCGAACGCATGGACGACCGCTACGACGAGTACATCTACTGCGTGGACGCGCTCGTCGGCCTGCACGGGCGTCTGCTGGCGAAGAAACGCAACCTGATCGCGCAGTTCTGCGAGGACTACCCGAACGCCGCGCTGGAGCCGCTTTCCCGCGCGAACCTCGACGAAGCGCTTGCTGTTCAGCGCGACTGGCTCGCGGCGCAGGACCGGCCTGTTTCCATCGAAGCCGCGCACGAGGCCGCCGCCATCGGGATGCTCGCGGAGCATTTCGAGGCGCTGCCGGTCGAAGGGCTCGTCCTCCGCGCCGGAGGCCGTGTCGTCTCATTCGCCGTGTACAGCCCCGTCTCGCCCGACCTCTGGACCGTCCACTTCGAGAAGACGCGCTACGAATACAAGGGCGCCTCGCAGTACATCACGCACAGCACGGCCGCCGCGCTGCAGGGTCGCGCCCGGCTGCTCAACCGCGAACAGGACCTCGGCATCCCCGGCCTGCGCCAGGCGAAAAAGTCCTATGACCCGCTCTTCATGCTCCAGAACTACAAGCTCGTCCGCCGGACATAGGAAGCCTCAGGCACGATGAAAAAACCGCACCGCGGATGACCGGGTGCGGGATCTTTTGAATCGAAAAATGAATGGGAAATGGCGTCAGTCGACGCCCTTGCGTCCGATCTTGATCTTGCCTTCCGGGACCTGGAACACATCGTCGCTGAACGTGACGTTGAGGTCGAATTCCTTCAGCAGGATGACTTCGTGGCGGTCTTCTCCGATGGTCGTCTTGGTGATGGTCGGCATCAGGACGCCGTCCCGCTTCTCGAAGCGGTCGGGCAGGGCGACGTAGAGGAGTTCCTGTCCGTCGTCGGTGTACAGGATCGTTTCCATTTTCGAGGTGATGAACGTATCGGCGTTGACATACATCACGTACGGCGCGATCTCGAGGTCGTCGACGCGGCAGACCACGCGGTAATGGCGCGCGCCGCGGAGATAGACCGTGGAGATCTCGATGGTGCTGAAGACGTCCTCGAGGTTGTTGTTCGGGTGCGAGAACGAATTGAAGACATGGAACAGGCGGAGCTGGTGGCCGGTAATCTCCGTGGCCTTGCTTTTCTTGGGGTCGATCGTCCAGGCGCGGCCGCCTTTGAACAGCAGGATGTTGAAGGGTTCGCCGTTGCGGTAGGAGACCTGGCGCTCGAAGTCGGGCTTGCGGTACTTGATCTCGGATTCGTACTGGTCGACGGAGGTCTTCATGCGCTGGGTGAAGGGGTTTTCGTCGGTGTCCACCTGGGACTCCTCCACGATCACCTGGCGGAGAATGTAGGATTTGGCGTTCTTGAAGTTGCCTTCCGGGTCGGTCGCGGCCTCCATGTGCTTGATGAGCTGTTCGACCGAGAGGTTGGACGGTTCGCCGGGGTCGTTCAGCCCGAGCATTTCATCGATTTCCGCTTCGGACAGCTTGCATGCCGGGAGCATGGCGCAGAAAACAAAAAGAAAAAGAACGGCAGAGAGGAATCTGGTCATGGAAGAGCCTTTCCGAAGATGGTTCGCAAAAAAGAATACAAACAGCAATATACCACAAACTTGGCTTAAATCAAATAGAGGGACGTTTTTTTTTGAAAAAATGACGCACCGGAGCGTGCCCGCGTGCGTATCCCGAGTTGAAGCCGGGGACGGTGGTCTCTGCCGAAAAGGCAAAAAAAAGACGCCCTGTCGCCAGGGCGTCCCGCAAAAAGGGATCGGGGATCACTTTTTGAACTTATCCCAGTCATCCTTCTTGACGAAGGCGGTCAGGGAACGACCATCTTTCGTCAGGGCCTTGAAGGCGTAGCGGGTGCGGGTGCCTTTGCCGAATTTGACCGCGGCGGTGACATCGGCAGAGACTTTCTTCTTCATCTTGACGTCGTAGAAATTGTGTTTCATGGACACTCCTCCAGGTTAAGGGTTAGCGAAATATACCTCCTCACTTGAGCAATGTCAAGCGAAAAAACAAAAAAAAAAGCGTTTTTCTTTAAAAAAATCCATTTTTTCGGAAATATGGCGCATTTTCAATGGTTTTTGGAGTTGTGAAACGTAATGCGGCCCGCTCGCGTCCCGACGAGTCCGGCATGCGGCGGAAGCCTTGCCGTACGCATTCCGGTCGACGCGGTGAAGCGGCGCTCATTCCCGCGTCCGGATTTGAACCTGGGAAGCCTCCCGGCCGGCCTTGCGGGGCGGGATCACCGCGAAGGATATCTCAAGCGTTTTTGTCTTGCCGAAGGGAGCCTTGAAGCTGAAAGCAAAGACGCGGGCATCCTTTTTGAGCTCGTCGGCATTGAGCTTGAGCGCATCCGCCAGCAGTTCGATGTCGTCCTCGTGGAAAACGCCGAGCGCGCCTTCCCGGTCCAGGACGGAGCGGAACCTGAACTCGTCGTATGGATCCTCGAACGAGCCCGCGAACGGGTGTTCCGGCAGGTACTGCATCACGCATCCGGCGTACCACATGTCGCCGAACACGAGCGGAATGTCGCGACCGGTCTGTTCCCGGTAAAAATCCCGTGCGGCCGCGGCGAACTCGCGGGCGGCGAAATGCCCCCGGCTGCGCGTTTTCGTGAACCAGTAGAAAAGGTCGGCAGCCTGGACGATCAAAAAGAGCGCCATGAGGACGCAGAAGAGTTTTTTGAACTCGCGGAAGGAGATGCCGTCCTTCCAGAACGCCATCAGGAAGAACCCCGTGATGAAATGGACCGGGTACTCCCACATCAGGTCGATCTTCATGCCCATGCCGGCCAGCAGCGTCAGCAGCGCGATGGGCGTGAACTGGACGCATACGGCAAGACGTGCTGCAACGGGGTCGGACGGGCGAAGGTCCCGCAGGCGGAATCCGAGCAGGGATCGGACCGGACGGTCCATCGTGATCCACAGCAGGAGCAGCGGCATCGCGAGCGGATACAGCGATTCGCCCAGCACGCGCAGGAAATTCACGGCCGGGTTCAGGTGCTCCTCGGAAACGCGGTCCGCGATGTACGTGAACGGCGGGAAGCCGTTGCGCACCAGCCAGACGATATACGGCGCGAGCACGAGCAGGAACACGGCGAACGCGGCGTATGGCCCGGGCCGCCGGAAGTATTTCCGCGTTTCGCGTCCGGTGAGGATGAACAGGAAAAGCGCGAGCAGGAGCGCGAATCCGAAGAACTTGCTGAGCACGGAGAGCGCGGACGCGACGCCGAACAGGATCCAGTCGGCCATGCGGTCGTGTTTTACCGCGCGGCAGCAGTGGAACGTCATCATGGGCCAAAGCGCCATGTGCGGCAGGTTCACGTTGAACTTGGCCGAGTCGAAGGTGTAGAAGATGATCGTGGAGAGCAGGATGACCGAGAAAACGGCCTTTTCCGTGCTGAAAAACTCCTTCCCCAGACGGTATATGTAGAAAAAACCGACGACCATCAGAAGCTGGCTCAGCAGGTACATCGCGAAGTCCGTGTGCGCGAACGCGACCGTGAATGCGCCCGCGAGCCACGCTGCAAGTGGCGGATGCTTCGCGTTGCCCATCGAGAACGGATGGCTCCACATGATCGTTTCGAGCGTGTCGAGCGGGAGCACCGTGTAGAAAATGGAGGGAATGGCGGTCAGCAGGACCAGCCAGACGGCGATGAAGACGATGAGGCAGCGGATGAGGCGCTTGTCGTGGTTTTCCTGATCCATGGTCGGGGCGGAGGCGGTTTCCGGGGAAATAGTTTCAATAATTTACATCGTGCCCAGTGTGTTTTCAAGCGTCAGAACTGAAAACGGCGCAGAATCTGCACGTCGGAAAACGGGTGTTTCACGCCGCGGATCTCCTGCGTAGTCTCGTGCCCCTTTCCGGCGATCAGCAGGATGTCGCCGGCCTTCGCTTCGCGCACGGCGAGTTCGATGGCTTTCTCCCGGTCCGGCTCCACGAGATACCGCGTCCCGCGCGGGATGCCGGATTCGATCTCGCGGATGATGTCCATCGGGTCCTCGGAGCGCGGGTTGTCGCTGGTCAGGACGGCGAGGTCGGAGAGGCGTGCGGCCGCTGCGCCCATTCTTGGGCGTTTGGATCGGTCCCGGTCGCCGCCGCATCCGAAGACCGCGATCAGGCGCCCGCCTGCCGTCAGAACCTCGCGCAGGCTGGCCAGAACGCGTTCCAGCGCGTCGTCCGTGTGGGCGAAGTCCACGAATCCCGTCGCACCGCATGCCAGCGGCACCGCCTGGAGCCGTCCGGGGACGTGCGGTATGGCCGCCGAAGCCTCCAGCAAGGCATCGAAAGGAAGCCCGAGCCCGTACGCCAGGGAAAGCGCGGTCAGGTAGTTTGCGGCGTTGAACGCGCCGGGCAGCGGCAGGCGCAGGGAGACGGGGCGTCCGCCGAGCGTGAATTCGAGTTCGGAACAAGCCGGGCCGAGGCGGATTTTCCGCAGGGAACAGAATGCCTCGGGCCGTCCGGCGAAGGAAACGGGCAGGATGCGGACCGCGGGGCGTTCATTCCTCAGCTCGGAAACAAGCCGGGTGCCCGCCGGATCGTCGGTGTTGACAACCGCCGGCGCGCCGTCGGCGAGGAGCTCGCGGAACAGGATCTTCTTCGCCTGATAGTAGTTTTCCATGGTGCCGTGGTAGTCCAGGTGGTCGCCCGTAAGGTTCGTGAAGGCCGCCGAGGCGAACTTGAGCGTGCCGGACCGGTGCTGGTGCAGACCGTGGCTGGAGCTCTCCATGACGGCGTCCGAAATGCCGTTGGATTTCATGGTGGCGAACATTCCCTGGAGTGTGAGCGCGTCGGGCGTGGTGTGCTCGGAGGGTTCCGGCCCGGCCCCGAGGTCGCAGCAGACGGTCGAGACCAGCGCGGTCTTCGAACCGGGGGCGGCCTTGTCCAGGAAATGCCGCAGGAAATATGCCGTCGAGGTCTTGCCGTTGGTACCTGTGACCGTATGTACGCGGAACGCGTCCGCAGGCCGCCGGAAGAACGTCTCGCAGACGATCGACCACGCGAAATAGGAATCCGTGACGCGCAGGACGGGGATGCCGGGGGGAACGGGGCCGTCGTAGTCCGTCGAGACGACGAATGCAGCCGCGCCTTTTTGAACGGCGTCGGGGAGGAATCTGTGGCCGTCCGCCTTCGTGCCCCGTATCGCGAGGAAGAGCGTGCCGGACGTGACCTTGGACGAATTGTTCGCGACCGAGGCGATGCGCGGGTCCGGGGAAGCCGTAAACGGTGCGGCGAGCAGCGGCTTCAGTGCCTCGGCGTACGTCGAAAGGGGCAGGGGCGGTATCGGCGCCATAGTGTCAGGCTCCGGCGGGTTCGAGGAGTTCGAGATGGGTCGAACGGGAGGCCTTCAGGAAGACCAGGCTTCCGGGGGCGGCCGGGACGGACGCCTTCGCGGCGTCCTGCGCGGAGGGATAGGCGATGCAGTCCAGTCCGGTTTCCTCCGCCGCAGCCGTCATGTGCGAACCGACGACGATGCACCGTGCGCCGGGAAAGAGGTGTTTCGCGAGGGCGCAGACGGAACGGTGCCCTTCTTCGGACATCGTGCCGAGCTCTCCCATGTCGCCGAGTACGAGTACGAGTTTCTTCGGATCGGCGAATTCGGACAGCCAGTTCAGCGAGGCCGCCATGCTGTCCGGGTTCGCGTTGTAGGCGTCGTTGATCCACGTGGCGCCGCCGTGCTCGGAGACGCGCATGCGGAGCCCGGGGAGCGTCGTGCGGCCAAGTCCCTCGGCGATGGTCTGGAACGGGATGCCGAACGACAGTGCGGCGAGCGCGGCGGCCGCGGCGTTCCCGGCCTGGTGGCGTCCCGGGATGCCCCACTGTACGGAGACTGCCTCCCCCGTCGCGGCGCGCGTGAGTATGAACTTCGCCCCGTGCAGGTTGCCGCCCAGGTATTTCGCCGTGACGTCGGCATCCGTGTCCTCGAATCCGAACGTGCCCGTACGGAACGGCACGGCGGCGCGGGCAAGGATGTCCTGTCCGGGGCACTTCGCGGGGATGATGGCGAGCCCGCCCGGCGCGAGGTGGGAGAAGAGCTTGGATTTTTCCTGTGCGACGCCCTCGAGCGAACCGAGGAATTCGAGGTGGCAGTTTGCGATGGAGACGATGATCGCGAGGTCGGGCATGGCGCAGTAGGAGAGAGGCTCGAGCTCGCCGTGATGGTTTGTGCCCGCCTCCAGGATGGCGATGCGGTGGCGGGCGTTGAGGCGCAGGAGGTTCTGCGGGAGCCCGATCTGGTTGTTTGTGTTTCCCTCGGTCGCCAGCACGCTGATGGAGTCCATGGCATGCACGAAGATCGCCCGCAGGGATTCCTTCGTGCTGGTCTTGCCGCAGGAGCCGGACAGCAGGATGACCTTCAGGTTCGGGAAGCGCAGGCGGTGGAACCGGGCGATGCGCTGGAAGGCGGTCATGGTCGAGGGAACGGCGATGGCCGGCACGCCCGGCGGGATTTTGCCGATCTTGTTTTCCTCGACGCACAGGAGCGAAGCGCCGTTCGCGACGGCCTGCGCGAGGTAGTCGTGGGCGTCGAACTGCTCGCCGGAGAACGCCAGGAAGAGCGCGTTCTTCGCGGATTCGCGGGTGTCCGTGAAGACCGAATCGACCATGGCGGGGGCGTCGCCTCCGACGAGGCGGCCCTCCGTGGCGCGGAGCAGTTCGTGAAGCGTGAATGAAACGTCGAACATCAGAAATCCTTCAGGTTGCGGAAATAGTCAATGGTTCTGCGGAGTCCCTCCTCGAGGGCGATCTCCGGCGTCCAGTCGAGCAACCCGCGCGCAAGCGAAACGTCGGGTTTGCGCCGGACGGGGTCGTCCTGCGGAAGCGGCCTGTAGACGATGTTCGACTTCGAGCCGGTGATGCGGATGATGGTCTCCGCGAGTTCGCGGACGGTGAATTCGCCGGGGTTTCCGAGGTTGACGGGGCCGGTGACGTTGTCCGGGGTGTGCATCATGGCCTCAAGCCCGACGACAAGATCGGTGACGCAGCAGAAACTGCGCGTCTGGGACCCGTCGCCGTAGATGGTGATGTCGCTCCCCTTCAGCGCCTGCACGATGAAATTGCTGACCACGCGTCCGTCGTTCGGGAGCATGCGCGGCCCGTAGGTATTGAAGATGCGGACGACCTTGATGGGGATCCCGTACTGGCGGTGGTAGTCGAAGAAAAGTGTCTCCGCGCAGCGTTTCCCCTCGTCATAGCAGCTGCGGATGCCGATCGGGTTCACGTTGCCCCAGTAGGTCTCGCGCTGGGGGTGTTCCTGCGGGTCGCCATAGACTTCGCTGGTGGAGCTCTGGAGGATCGGGATGCGGAGGCGCCGCGCGAGATCGAGCATGTTCATGGCGCCGAGGATGTTGGTGCGGATGGTCTGGACGGGGTCGTGCTGGTAGTGGATGGGCGAGGCGGGGCACGCGAGGTTGTAGATGGCGTCGACCTCAAGTTCGATGGGGATGGTGACGTCGTGGCGGATGAGCTCGAACGAGGGGTTGGAGAGCAGATGCCGGATGTTGTTTTTCGACCCTGTGAAGAAGTTGTCGAGGCAAATGACGTCGTTGCCGCGGGAGAGCAGCAGTTCGCAGAGATGGGAGCCGATGAAACCGCCTCCGCCTGTGACCAGAATCGTTTGTTTGTGCATGGAGGTCTGCCTGTTGATCTGGAAAGCCGCCTGGAGGTCAGCGGCCTTTCGTTGTTGAAGTTTTTTTCGCGGAGGACGCGGATTTTGAGGACGACGAGGCTGCTTTCGGCTTGGAGACGCCGATCTTCGTGTAGCCCCAGTCGAGGAGGACGTGGACGAAATTGTCGCGGTCCGCGGCCGAGGGGAACCCGGTCGCGACGGCCAGCAGGTGGCGTCCGCTGCGTTCGCACGAGGCGGCGAGGCAGAACCCCGCGCGGTTGGTGAAACCTGTTTTGATGCCGTTCACGCCTGCGGTGCTGACCTTGGCGCCGGGGAGGAGGTTGTTGTGGTTCTGAAGCATCATGTAGTTCGGCGAGCCCTTTTCGCGGAACGGCGCCGAGCGGAGGGCGGCGAGCTCCATGAGGTAGAAATACTGGCGGAAGACGAGGCAGAGGCGGGCGATGTCCTCCGGCGAGCTCTGGTTGTCGAGCGCCCTGGACTTGCCGGGGAGTCCGTGCGCATTGAAGTATGTGGTGTGCGTCATGCCGATCTCCTTAGCCCTGCGGTTCATGTCTTCGATGAACTTGTCCGCCTTTCCGCCGCCGAGGTGTTCCGCCAGCAGGTGGGCGGCATCGTTGGCGCTCCTGACGGATGCGGCCACGAGGAGTTCGCGGATGGTGAACATCTCGCCCTTTCTGAAATCAACTTTGCTTGCGGGCGTATTGATGGCTTCGGTCGTGACGGGGATCAGGGATTCGAGCGTGTACGGGGAACTGTCGTCCATCGCGATCTCGTAGGACAGCATGATGGTCATGATCTTCGTGAGGGAGGCGACCGGAACGGGCTTCGACGGGTTTTTCGCCCAGAGCACCTTGTTGTTGTCCATGTCGATCAGGATCCCCGCCGTGGCGAGGGACGCGCCCTTGAGGCCGGCGATGTCGTTCTGCACGGCGCCCGAGTAATCGAGCTTCACGGGTGTGATCTTCTTCGGTTTGCGGACGTAGGTCGTGGACGGTACGGACGGCTGGGGCTTCTCCTTCACAGTCGTCAGTCCGGCGAGCGGGTCCCTGTCTGCGGGAGCGTTGCCGGACGTCTGCGCCGCAACCGTACCGGGCGTCTGTGCCGGCGATGCGGACGGAGCCGAAGAAGCGCCACCGGATGATTCCGGCAGCTGAACGGATGATCCCGGTTCCGTCTGAGTTCGGAACGGATTGCTCCCTCTTTCCGTTTCGGAATGCAGGGCGATTTCCTCTTCGAGCTGCTTGCGGGTCTCGGAGAGCTGCTGTTCGGCGGAATCCGTGGCGAAGAGAAGCCACAGCAGGATGCCGTGAATCGCGATGATCGCGAGGATCAGGACCATCATGGCGCGGCGGCTCATGCGTGTCCGGCCTCCGTTCCGGCGGAATGACTGAATTCAGGCTGGTTTGACATGGCAGTTTTCCTAAAAGCAAATGCGAATGAGATACTATATCACATTTTCCGGAAAAAGAAACTATGTTTCTTGTTTTTTTCGGCAAAAACACGCATCCGCGTCCGCCCGGCACGGATTATGCTCCGGATTTGACCGCCCCGACGCTTGACGAATCCCTGTTTTTATGCTATATTAGAACGATATGCCAGAAACCGCGGGCCGCAGAACGGGATACAGGAAGCCGCCCGTGAAACCTCATCTTCCCCGGAGAAACCCCATGACGATGTATGAACCCGTGATCGGGATCGAAGCGCACGTGCAGATCCGCACGAAAAGCAAGATGTTCTGTTCCTGCCCCAATACCTACGGCGCCCCGCCGAATACCGATACCTGCCCGGTCTGCATGGGCATGCCCGGCGTGCTGCCGGTCGTGAACAAAGAGGCGGTCCGCAAGGCCGTCGTCGCCGGCATGATGTGCGGATGCGAGATCGCGAAGTTCAGCAAGTTCGACCGCAAGAGCTATTTTTACCCCGACCTCGTGAAGGACTACCAGATCACGCAGTACGACCTGCCCATCTGCAAAAACGGACGCATTCACATCTTCGGCACGGGCTTCTCCGGCGAACCGCTGCCCGACAAGTGGATCGGCATGACCCGCATGCACCTGGAGGAGGATCCCGGCAAGTCCACCCACTTCTCCAACTGCACCGGGCTCGACTTCAACCGCTCCGGCGTGCCGCTCATCGAGATCGTCAGCGAGCCGGACATGCGCTCCGCCGACGAGGCCTACGCCTACCTCTCCTCCCTGAAGGAGATCATGCAGTATGCCGACGTCAGCGACTGCGACATGGAGAAGGGCCAGATGCGCTTCGACGTGAACATCTCCCTGCGGCCGCGCGGCACCGAGAAATTCGGCACCAAGGTCGAGATCAAGAACCTGAACAGCTTCCGCGCCGCACACCGCGCCATCCTGTACGAGATCAAACGCCAGCTCGTCGAACTTGAAAACGGGCAGGAGATCGAGCAGGACACACGCGGCTGGAACGATGAGCTCGGCGAGACCGTGGTCCAGCGCACCAAGGAAAACGCCAACGATTACCGTTATTTCCCCGAGCCCGACCTCCTGCCGGTCGTGTTCACCGATGCCGAGCTCGACGCCTTCCGCGCCTCCCTGCCGGAGCTCCCCGCCGACAAGCGCCAGCGCTACGTGCGCGATTTCGGCCTCACGCCGTACGACGCGCAGGTCCTCACCTCGGACCGTTCCTACGCGGAGTTCTTCGAGGCCGCGGCGAAGGGCTCCTCCGCGGCGAAGATCATCGCGAACCTCTTCACGTCGGAGCTCCTCCGCAAGCTCGGCGAATCCGGCGGCTCTCTTCAGGACTGCAAGGTACAGCCCGCCGCGCTGGCCGCACTCGCCGCACTCGTGAACGCCTCCACGATCAACTCCAAGACCGCCAAGAAAGTGTTCGAGGAGATGTTCGAGACGGGCAAGGACCCCGATTCCATCGTGAAGGAAAAGGGCCTCGTCCAGGTCTCCGACGAGGGCGCCATCCTCGCGCTCGTCGACCAGGTGATCGAGCAGAACCCCGCTCAGGTCCAGCAGTTCAAAGAGGGGAAGACCGCCGTGCTCCAGTACCTGGTCGGCCAGCTCATGAAGCTCAGCCGCGGCAAGGCCAATCCGAAGCTCGCGATCCGGATGTTCCAGGAGAAGCTCAAATAAGATCCTGTTATCCTCATCTCTCTGTCCGCGCGTATGGCGCGGACACGGAAGAATGCCTCCGCCGCGAAGAAGCGCCCGGAGGCTTTTTTGATGGCGTTTTTCCGCATGGATGATTGTTCGGGACAGCTATTCCGAGGTGGAAACGAAAAAACTACAAAAAAGATAGAGAATATTTCGAAAGGACGCTTGACATTCGGAGAAAATGTGGTATAGTATAATTGCAACCCAAATGGTAGAGATTTGAAAACAACAGAAAGGAGACCCCTGCCATGAGCATCGCAAACAGCATCCTCGACAAAATCGGCGGCACCCCGCTGGTCCGCATCAACAAACTCAACCAGGGCGGCGCGGAAGTCGTCGTCAAGGTCGAATCGTTCAACCCCGGAAGTTCCGTGAAGGACCGTATCGCGTTCGCCATGATCGAAGCGGCCGAACAGGCCGGACAGCTGAAGCCCGGCGCGCTCATCATCGAGCCGACCAGCGGCAACACGGGCATCGGGCTCGCGTTCGTCGCGGCCGTGAAGGGTTACCACCTGATCCTGACCATGCCGGAAACCATGAGCATCGAACGCCGCAAGCTCGCGCAGGCGTACGGCGCCGAGATCGTCCTGACCGAAGGCGCAAAGGGCATGAAGGGCGCGATCGCGAAAGCGCTCGAGCTCCGAGAAGCCAATCCCGGTTCGTTCATCCCGCAGCAGTTCGAGAATCCGGCGAACCCGGCGTATCACAAGGCGCATACGGGCCCGGAAATCTGGGCGGATGCCGACGGCAAGGTCGACGCGTTCGTCGCAGGCGTCGGCACCGGCGGCACGCTGACCGGTGTGGGCGAGTATCTGCGCGAACAGAATCCGAACGTGAAGATCTTCGCGGTCGAACCGGACACCAGCCCGGTCCTCGCGGGCGGCGCACCCGGTCCGCACAAGATCCAGGGCATTGGCGCGGGCTTCGTGCCGAAAGTGCTGAACACCGGCCTCATCACCGAGGTGATCGGGGTTTCCGCGGAAAACGCGGGCAAGACCGCCCGTGCGGCCGCAGCTCAGGAAGGCCTGCTGGTCGGAATCAGCTCCGGCGCCGCGCTCTGGGCCGCACTTGAGCTCGCGAAACGCCCGGAATTCGCCGGAAAACGCATCGTGGCGCTCCTGCCCGACACCGGCGAACGCTATCTTTCCACCTGGCTCTTCGAGTAAGCAGCCGATTTTGCCTCTGTTCCTCCCCGGTTTTCGTTCCGCCGGGGAGGAGCTTTTTCTTTCTTCTCAATCCGCACACTCATTCCGAGGTGAAAAACGAACACGATCCAAGTCAAATCCACGCTTGACGGCACGATTCAGCCGTCGCTCTTCCACTGTCCGAAGACGGATGCCCCGGTCCCGCTCATCGTCGGGCTCCACACCTGGAGCTACGACCGATTCAATCAGGTGGAAAACTACCTGCCGCTCTGCGAAAGGTACGGCTGGGCGCTACTCCTGCCGGAATTCCGCGGACCGAACCTCGAGGTGAATCCGCACCGTTCCGACGCCTGCGGCAGCCTCAAGGCGCGCCGCGACATCCTCGACGCCGTGGAGCATGCCGCCCGGACCGCACCGATTGACCGAGGGAACATCTTTCTGCTGGGCTGTTCGGGCGGCGGGCATGCCGCGCTGCTGACGGCGGAGGACGCCCCGGAGGTGTTTCGTGCCGTGGATGTCTGGTGCCCGGTCTCCAGCCTGAACGCCTGGCATGCCCACCTCACGGAGACGCGGCAGCATTACGTTCGCGACCTGGAGGCGTGTTTGGGCGGGAGCCCGGCGGACGTGCCGGACGAATACGCGCTGCGTTCCCCCTCGGAACACCTCGCCGCCCTGAAGACGACCGCAGTCTCCATCCATCACGGCCGGCACGATGACGTCGTGCCGTACCGCCATTCGGTCGATTTCGTGCGGAAACTGGAGGCGGCGGGCGCGGAAAACGTCTATTTCGAGGTGTTCGACGGCGAACACGAACAGTTCCCGTCGCACAGTTTCGAGTGGTTCGCCCGTCTCGCGGACGTGCGTCCGCCGGAAGATGCCGCGGGCGGCGCGGTCCGCATCACAGGGTGATTTCCGAACAGCGATTGTGCGTTCAGAACCCGAACTCTGCGTGAGGAAACGGCGATTCGCAGCGGACGGTTTCCCCCGTGAAGGGATGGCGGAACTCCAGCACGGCGGCATGGAGCGCCTGGCGGCTGAAGCGGAGCCGGGCGAAATCGTCTCCTGTCAGGCTTCCCGAAGCGATCTTCAGGAAGAGCCGTTCGTCCGGTCCGTAGAGTTTGTCCCCGGCGAGCGGGAATCCGAGTGAATGGAGGGTGGCGCGCACCTGGTGCTGGCGGCCCGTGCCGAGGATGGCGCGGACGAGCGTCAGGTCCGGCGGCACGTGCGATTCTTCGATGAGCTCGGTGGCGGCGGTTTCGGCGGTCGGGTCGAGGCGAACCGATTCGCCCTCCGGTGAGTCTGCGGGGACGAACCGTTTTTTCTTGCGGACGGCGCTGGTCCGGTCGCGGATCAGGAATCCCTCGGCATGAATGCGTCCGCGGAAATCCCCGGTGACGAGCGCGAGGTATTCCTTGCGGACGGGCGTGTTGCCGTTGTCCATGGCGGCCGCCGCCCGGCGCGTGCGCGCGGCGATGACCAAACCGGAGGTCTCGCGGTCGAGACGGTGCACGAACCGGATCTCGCCGTAGCGGCTTCCGGCGAGGTGCCAGAGCGTATGGCGGAAGAAGGGGCCGGTCGGGTGCACGCAAAGGTTCCCCGGTTTGTCGATGACCAGCAGGCTGTCGTCTTCGTAGACCACGCGGTAATGCAGCTCGGCGTCCGGTTCCGGCGTTTCCGGCGGCCAGTAGCCCACGCGGTCGTGGCGTTTCACGGTTGCGCCGGGGAGGGCGGGCAGGCCGTTCACGGTCACGAGTCCCGCCTCGACTGCACGGTTCCACCCGGCGCGGTCGAACCGGCTGAAATGCGCGGCGAGGTAGTCTGTCAATGCGGCGCCGTCCTCGGCCTCGGGGACGTGGCTGTAGAGCTGACGGCGCGCGAGCTTGTCTGCGAAATCCCTGCCCATGGTCTGTCCCGCTTCCGCATCCGCCTCAGGATTGCAGGGCCTGTTTCTTCTGTTCGAGTTCATCCCAGCGTGCGTACAGGGCCTCGGTCTTTGCGCGGAGTCCGTTCAGCTCGTTTTGAAGCGAGGCGGATTCCGACCCGTGGTTCGCGAAGAAATCGGGCGCGGAGAAGATGTCCTCGATCTCGGAGATGCGCGCCTCCAGCCGTTCGATCTCCGGTTCGATCTCAGCCAATTCGCGTTCTTCCTTGTAGGAGAGTTTTTTCGGCGGATTCTTCGGTTTCGGGGGCGGCGCGTCCTTTTTCGGAGCCGGCGCGGCGGCGGCCGACAGGACGGCGGCGCGGTGTTCGAGGTAATAGTCGCAGTCGCCCGGTCCGGCGAAGAGGTGCCCGTCCGGTTCGAATGCGATGATGTGCGTGCAGACGCGGTTCAGGAAATAGCGGTCGTGGCTGACGACGGCGAGGCAGCCGGAGTAGGACGCCAGGGCTTCCTCCAGCACGCGCATCGACGGCAGGTCCAGGTCGTTGGTCGGCTCGTCGAGGATCAGGAAACTGCCGCCGGACTTGAGGATCTTCGCCAGCACGATGCGGGCTCGTTCGCCGCCGGAGAGACGGTCGATGCGCGTGTTCACGCGGTCGTCCTCGAACAGGAACCGCCGGAGATAGCCGCGGATGGAGACGCGTTCGTCGCCAAGGTTGATGAACTCGTGCCCTTCGCCGATCTCCTCCAGCACGGTGCGGTTCGGATTCAGTTCCAGATGCGACTGCCCGATGTAGTTGAATACGACGGTCGGAGCGACCTCGATCTTCCCTTCGTCGGGCGTGAGCTGCTGCGTAATGAGCTTCAGGAGCGTGGTCTTGCCCGCGCCGTTCGGCCCGATGATCCCGACGCGCTGGCCGGCTTCGAATTCGAACGAGAAATGCCGGATCAGCGGTTTTCCGCCCATGGCGTGGCTGACGTTTTCGATCCGTACGACCTGGTTGCCGAGGCGGCCCGCCTTCGGAATGATGAGCTCCATGCTGCCGATTCGGTCGGGCGCGGAGAGGGCGGCGGTCTCCTCGTAGCGTTTGATGCGGCCGAGGTTGCGCCTGAGGCGCGCCTTCGGAGAACGCCTTACCCACTCGATTTCGCGCCGCAGGAAGCTCTGGCGTTTGGATTCCGCCTGGTCCTCGCGGTATTCGCGCGCGGCCTTCGCGGCCAGGAAGTCGGCGTAGGAGCCCTCGCATGAATAGAACTTGCCGTGGTCAAGCTCCACGATGCGCGTGGCGATGCGGTCCAGGAAACACCGGTCGTGCGTGACGAACAGGCAGGTGCCGCGGTAGTCCGCCAGATACTCCTCGATCCAGGTGATCGCGCCGATGTCGAGGTGGTTGGTCGGCTCGTCGAGCAGCAGCAGGTCGGGTTCGGCGGCGACGGCGCGTGCGAGCATGACTTTCCTGCGTTCGCCGCCGGAGAGGGAGCCGCAGAGGGAATCCCGCGGCGGCAGGTTCAGTTTCTGCGCGATGATCTCGATCTTGCGCGCGGGGTCCCAGGCGTCATGGAGCGTCAGGATGCGTTCGAGCTTTTCCTGTTCGGGAGAACCCGGCCGCAGGGCGTCCAGCTGCCGGTGGATGCCGTTGAAGAACTCCAGCCCCTCGGCGATGGCGTCGCGGACGGAGACGTTTTGGAACCGTGTGCAGTCCTGCTCCATGCAGGCGATGCGCAGGCCGCGCGCGCAGGTGGTCTCGCCCGCGGAGGGCTGTTCCGTGCCCGCCACGATTCGCATGAACGTGGATTTGCCGCTGCCGTTTCTCCCGACGAGCGCGACGCGTTCGCCCGCGTGAATGGAGATCTTCGCGTCGTCGAGCAGGATCTGCGTCCCGATGGCGAGGCGGAGGCCCTCGCCTGTCCAAAGTACGGTCCCGGCCATGCTTCGCTCAGTTCTCGAAATCCGCCTCGATTTCGTCCCATTCGTCCTCGATGTCCTCGATCCGCTGTTCGAGGGCGTCGAGTTCGGGGCCTTCCGGCAGGTCCGCCTGGTTGTTCAGCAGGGCGAGCGTGTCGATGATGGCGCGGTGGAGATGCCGGACGCGCGGGGTGAAACGCTTGAGCTTCTCCTCGTCCGATCCGGCGAGGAAAGCCTTCGTCATGGCGATGCGTGCGTTGTCGAGTTCGATCAGGCGTGCGCGGATCGGGGCTTTCGGGGCGTCTTCCCCGGGGTGGTACGCCTCGGAGCACGCCTCCCAGTTTTCGTCGAGGAAGTTCAGGAACGCCACCTCCTGCGTATCGTCGGCGAAATCGTGCTCGATCAGGCCGAGGATGGACGCGCGGAAGGAGTTGAAGTCCATGCCGTTCGCGATGGCGTCGAACGTGAACGCGTACAGCTCGACGTATCCGATCGGCGCGTTCACGTCGGACAGGATCGCGTCCAGCGAGTCGAGGTGCCCGGACGAGGCCGAGAAATCGCTTGCGGAGAGGCCGGGGACGGGGTCGCCGTCCTTCGGCGCGCCGTCGCGGTGTTCCCCGTGCATGGGGTCGTGCCCGCCGTGATCGTGTCCGCATGTGCAGGGACCGCCGTGTTCGTGCTCATGGTCGTGGTCATGCTCATGGTCGTCGCCGCCATGCGCGTATGCGCCGGGTTCGGATGTCTCGTCCAGCGGCACGATCATGGTCTCGCCGTCCTGGTTGCTCAGCGTGACTTCGATCATGTTCCGGTGGAATTCGTCGAACGAGACGCGCGGGTGCGCGAGAAGGTCGTTTCCGGCGGCGTAGGCGCAGAAGAACCCCGCGGCGAGCTGTTCGGTGACCGTGATATAATTGTAATTGCGGTGCCAGACTTCGATCAGCGCCGCTTCGAACTGTTCGATCCATTCGACCTTGTCGGCATTCGACGCGTCCAGCTCGGCGGGCCGGTATTCGAGGGAGAAGACCCCTTCCGATGCGTTTTCGACCGTAAGGACGATAAAGTCGCCGAAGCGGAAATTCGTCTGGAAATAGAAGTCTCTGAGGTCGAACGCCGAAACGTCGAGCATGACGTTCCGGATGTTTTTCGCGGAGCGCATCCGGATGTAGTTTTCATGGGATTCCGCGGCGAAGGCGTCGAGCATGTCGCCGTGCCCGAGCAGGATGTAGTAGGGCGCGAGTTTTGCGAAATCGCATTGGATGGGAACAATCTCCGCGGGAGTGCTCGACCCGGGCGCATAGAGCTTGAAATCGTCGGTGGAAAGCTCGTCCGGGTTGAATGCCTCGAAGCGGTCGCCCGGCAGCAGGATGCCGTTTGCCAGCTCGAAATCGGACGGGACGATCTTGATGCGCGCGCCGTTGAAGAACTTCGTGCGGAGGGCGCAATGTCCGTCCTGCTCGAAGACCCGGTGGTCGCCTTTGATGATGGTGCGGACGCGTTCGAGCAGGTCCTTTTCCTGCCCCGGCTCGCACGTGATGCTGCCCGCAATGGCCGGCGCGGCCTCGTCGAGTTCGAAACACCCGCGCGGCCTGTTTTCCGCGTATGCGGTCAGCGCCTTGTCGAACTGTTCGTGCTGGGCGTTGGTCAGATAAATCATGGTCGTGCCCCCCTGAAAAGGATCGTCAAAATGCGAACTTGGGCATTTTGGAAAGTTTGTTGAAAAGGAAATCGTTGATGGCGGCCTTGAGCTCTTCCTGTTCCCATGTCCTGACCGTTTCGATGTCCACGGCGTCCTTCAGCTCGAAATCGCCGCTTTTGAGGCGGTTCAGACGATAGAGCGCGGCGCCGCACCCGAGCACGTCTCCGACGTCCGCGCAGAGCGTGCGGATGTATGTCCCCTTGGAGCAGGACACCACGAAGTCGACGTACGGGAGGTCGAACTTCTGGAACGTGATGGAGTGGATCGTGATGGGTTTCGGTTCGCGCTGGACCTCGACGCCCTTGCGCGCCAGGTCGTACAGGCGTTCGCCGTTGTGCTTCACGGCGGACACCATCGGCGGCGTCTGCATGATGTCGCCCTGGAACTTCAGGAACGCCTCGCGGACCTGTTCGACCGTGAGGCGGGACGTGTCGGCGGTGCCGAGCACGGTGCCGTCCATGTCCTGGGAGTCGGTGCGCGTGCCGAGGAGCGCGGTCCCTTCGTAGACCTTGTCCTCGCCGGAGAATTTCTGGCTGAACTTCGTGAACTTGCCGAACACGATGACGAGCAGGCCGGTGGCAGCGGGATCCAGCGTGCCGCAATGTCCTACCTTTACTGCGTTGAACCGTGCACGGAAGAACCCGACGACGTCGTGGCTGGTCCATCCTTTCGGCTTGTTGACAAGGAGGATGCCGTTCTGGGTAAAGGGCGGCAGCCTGTGGCGCTTGGGGTCATATTTCATGGTTCATTTCTTTCCTGACATGGCGGAGGAGCACCTCGGCGGCCTCCGCCTGGGTTTTTGCGAAAATGGAGCATCCGGCGGCCATTTCGTGCCCGCCGCCCTTGAGCCCGCGCGCGATTCGTCCGACGGAGATGCCGGGATCCTTGGAACGCAGGGAGGCGCGGTAGATGCCGGGGTTGGAGGTTGGCTTGAGGAGAGCGGCGACGACGACGCCCTGGATCCCGCGCACGAGCTCGATGAGCTGTTCGGTGTTCCGCAGGTTGACGTCGTATTTCTCCAGCAGTTCGCGCGGGACCGGGATCCAGGCGAACTTGCCGTCGAACGCTGTCCGAATGCCGGAGAAGAGCTCGCTTTCGAACCGGACCATGTTCAGCGGCTTCGAGAGGTATACCTCGTTGACGATGCTGTCCTGGTCGGCGCCGAGTTCCAGCAGGTCGGCTGCCGCACGGTGCGACGCCGCGCGGGTGTTCGTGAAGCGGAAGCATCCGGTGTCGGTCGTGATCCCGAGCAGCAGGAAGGTGGCGGCCGCCGGGGAGATCCTCCAGCCCTGCGAGACGGCGAAACGGTAGACGAGCTCGGCGGTGGAGCTGGCTTCCGGGTCCAGGCAGGTCAGCGTGCCGAACATCTCGTCGTCCGGGTGGTGGTCGAACGTGATGACCGGGATCGTGATGGAGGCGAAGTCCGCCGGGCCGAGCTCCATGCGCTTCACCGTGGACGCGTCCGCGTTCAGCACCAGGGAGAATTTCGTGTTGATCTCCTCGGCAGTGAACTCAGCGGACGGGTACGGCAGGAACGGGCGGTAGCAATCCGGCATCTGGGCGGCAAGAAAAAACTCTGCGCGGAAGCCGTTGTCCCGCAGCAGAGTGCAGAGTCCGCACGCGGAGCCGACCGCATCGCCGTCCGGCCATTCGTGGGTGACCACGAGGACCGGGGCGGGATTGTCGCGGACGGCCTCCAGCGCGGCCGCCATGCCGGTGAAATCAGTTGCCGGCATGGTCGTCGTCCTCCATATGCCGGAGCAGGTCCAGGACGCGGTCCCCGTCGGCGACGGAATGGTCGAGGACGAACTGGAGGACGGGCGTGTACTTGAGGATGACCTCCTTCGACATGAGCGACTGGATCTCGGATTTGCGTTCGATCAGGCGGCGGATGATGCGCGCCTCCTCCTCCTCGTTTTTTGCGCCGAGGATGCTGACGTACACGGCGGCGCTTTTGAGGTTGGAGGCGCAGTCCACGCGCGTAATGGATATGATCCGGCCCTGCTCCTCGTTGAATCCGAGCGTCTCCATGAGGTCGGCGAGCACGCGTTTGAGCAGCTCGTTGATGCGGACGATGCGGTCAACGGAAGCGACCGGGTGTTTTCTGTTGTTTCGAGGCATGGTGCGCCTCCTGGCTTTTTACAGTGTTTGTTTCTTCAGTTCGATTTCGTAGAGCTGAATGGTGTCGCCCTCGTCGAAATCGGCGAAGTTGTCCAGGCGGATGCCGCATTCCATGCCGGCGCGGACCTCGCGGACGTCGTCCTTGAGGTGGCGGAGGGAACGCACTTCACCGTTGAACAGGAGTTCCTTGCCGCGGTAGACCCTGGCTTTCGCGCCGACCTTCGCGGTGCCCTTTTCGACGATGCAGCCGCAGATGTCGGAACCGTTGGAGAGGTGGAAGATCTTGAGGATGCGAACGGTGGCGAGCTCCTTTTCGCGCTTTTCGGGTTCCAGGCGGCCGGCCATGGCGTCGTCGATGTCCTCCAGCAGTTCGTAGATGATGCTGTAGAGGCGGATTTCGACGCGCTCCTTCTTGGCGAGGTCGTTTACGCCGGGGTTGACGCGCACATGGAAGCCGAGGATGATGGCATTGGCGGAGCTGGCGAGCATCACGTCGTTCTCCGTGATGGCGCCGACGTCCGAATGGATGACCTCGATGCTGATCTTCGGGCTCGATTTCTTCTTCAGGGATTCCACGATCGCCTCGGTGGAACCGCGAACGTCGGCCTTCACCACGACCTTCAGGTCGTTGCGCTTGCCTTCTTCCATCTGGGAGAAAAGGGCTTCCAAGCCGGCGGCGACGGGTTTCGCGGAGAGGATCTCCCTGCGGTTTTCCGCTTCGCGGGTCTCGCCGAGGGATTTTGCAACGGCGAGCGATTCGCAGACCGCCAGGCGGGTGCCCGCGGGCGGGACGCCGGAGAGTCCGACGACCTTGACCGGGGTGCTGGGGCCGGCGAGCGGGACGCGATGCCCGCGGCTGTCGATCAGGGATTTGACCTTGCCGAAATACTGGCCGCAGATGATGGCGTCGCCGACGCGGAGCGTGCCGTTCTTGACGACGACGTTCGCCGTGGCGCCGAGGCCCTGTTCGAGCTCGGATTCCAGCACGAAAGCCTGCGCCGGGTTCTTCGGGTTGGCCTTCAGCTCCAGCATTTCCGCCTCGAGGAGGATGCGCTCCAGGAGGTCGTCGATGCCGGCGCCCGTGCGGGCGGAGACCTTGATGGCGGCGACCTGTCCGCCCCAGTCTTCGGGCATCAGGTCGTGTTCCTGCATATTGCGGAGGACGCGGTCGAAATTGGCCTCGGGGAGGTCCATCTTGTTGACGGCCACGATGATCGGCACCTTGGCGGCCTTGGCGTGGTTCAGCGCTTCGACCGTCTGCGGCATGAAGCCGTCGTCGGCGGCCACGACCAGGACCACGATGTCGGTGACGTTGGCGCCGCGGGCGCGCATCTGGGTGAACGCCTCGTGACCGGGGGTGTCGACGAACGTGATGTTCTTGCCGTCGAGGTTGACGACGGATGCGCCGATGCTCTGCGTGATGCCGCCGGCTTCGGATGCGGTCACATGGGTCTTGCGGATGCAGTCCTGCAGGGAGGTCTTGCCGTGGTCGACGTGGCCCATGAAGGTCACGATCGGGGGACGCTCCTTGAGTTCGGATTCGGCGCAGGAGTACACGCGATCCTCGGGCGCGACGGTTTCTTCAACCTCGTTCTTGAGCATGTGGAGATCCTTGTCGCGATGGTCCACGATAAGCTTGCAGCCGAATTTCTCGGCGAGCTTCTGGGCGACGTCGGATTCCACGGTCTGGTTGATGTTCGCCAGCACGTTCATCATCATGAGGCTCATGATGACTTCGTTCGGCTTGCGGCCGATGGCCTCGGCGAGCGCCTTCACCACGATCGGGGTCTTGATATGCACCTCGCGGCCGGGAACGTTGTTCGCAGCCTGGGGTTCGGTGTTCTGACGGTTGTCGCGATTGTCGCGGTTGTCGCGGCCCCGGTTGTCGCGGTTGTCGCGCCCCCGGTTGTCGCGGTTGTCGCGGCCGCCCCGGTTGTCGCGGTTGTCGCGTCCGCCCCGGTTGTCGCGGTTGTCGCGTCCGCGGTTGTCGTAACCGGGCCCGCGGGTCTCATGGCGGAAATTCTTGCCTCCGCCGGGATGGTTGAATTTCTCGCGGCGTCCCTGCATGCCGTCGTCCCCGTCGTCGAGATCGGACGAGAATCTGGCGGTATTGCCGCCGAGAACATGCTGCGGTTTCTGCTGAACTTGCGGCTGGGCCGGAGCCTGCGGTTTCTGCTGGACCTGGGGCTGTGCCGGAGCCTGCGGTTTCTGCTGGACCTGAGGCTGTGCCGGAGCCTGCGGTTTCTGCTGGACCTGGGGCTGTGCCGGAGCCTGCGGTTTCTGCTGGACCTGAGGCTGTGCCGGAGCCTGCGGTTTCGCCGTGTCCTTCTTCGGTTCTTCCGGTTTTTTCGGAGCGGGTTTTGGCGTTGTTTTCTGCGGCTGTTCGGCCTTGCTTTCGGATGCGGGTTTTCCGGCCGGCTTAAGATTGAATTTTGCGACGAGCCGGTCCATGGCCTCCGGGGGGAGGTTGGACGAGGCGGTCTTGCCGGGGAACCCGAACGCGTCGAGCGCGGCGATCACGTCTTTATTCTGAAGACCGTGCTGTGTGGCCCAGTCTCTGATTCTGATGTTTTTGGTAGCCATGATGGGTACTCCTCAATAACGCGGTTTTACCGTTTGTCACGGCTGTTCGGCATCCGTTGCTGCGCCGGCGTCTTCGGCAGCGGGCTGCTGTTGCTCATCCGCGGGGGAAGCGGCCTTTGCGGCGGCGACGGCCTGCGCGATGCCTGCGCGGTCATCGTCGGTGAGTTCGGCGATGGCGGCGAGGTCTTCGGCGGAAGCATTGCCGAGCCCTTCAACGGTCAGGTAGCCGTGTTCGACAAGCGCTGCTGCGGCTTCGGCGGAGATGCCTGCCCTGGCAGCCAGTTCTGCGGCGGCCTCCTGTTTCTTGCGGGCGAATTCCTCTTCCTCGCTCTCCTGGATGACGATGTTGATGTTCCATTGGATGAGGCGCTGGGTGAGGCGAACGTTCTGGGCTTTGCGCCCGAAAGCGAGCCTGGAGTTCTCCTGGTCGACGTGGATCGTGACGGTCTTCGTCTCGGGGTTGAGCACGATGTCAAGGAGTTTTGCCGGGTGCATGGCGTTCGCGATGAAGGTCTTCAGGTCGCTGTTGTACGGGATTACGTCGATGCGCTCGTTGCCGAGTTCGTTCGTGATATTGCGTACGCGGAGGCCGCGCATACCGACGCAGGCGCCGACGGGGTCGACGCGCGGATCGTTGGACTTGACCGCGACTTTGGAGCGGGATCCCGGGGCGCGCGCGATGCCGACGATCTCGACCACGCCGTCGTGGATCTCGGAGACCTCGCGTTCGAAGAGGCGGCGGACGAAATTGTTGGACGTACGGGTCAGGATGAGGCTCGGGCCGGACCCTTCCATGTCGACTTTCACGAGCAGGGCGCTGATGCGGTCGCCCGCGGAGAACTGTTCGCCCGGGATGCGGTCGCGTCCGGCGATGATGCCCTGGGATTTCTTGATGTCGACGACGATGCCGGCGGCGTCGGCGTGGTGCACCGTGCCGGTCACGATCTCGCCGACCTTGTCCTTGAACTCGTCATGAACGATGTCCTTTTCCGCCTTCCGGAGCATCTGGGCGATGGTCTGGCGGGCAGTTTGCGCGGCGATGCGTCCGAAGTCGGCTGCCGTGACTTCCCATTCCACGATGTCGCCGATCTTCGCGCCGGGGATGCGCCGCACGGCGTCGGCCAGAAGGATCTCGTCTTCGGTCGGAAACTCCGAGACGACTTTCAGCCGCGCCCAGGCCTTCAGTTCGCCTGTGCGGAGATTGACTTTCACGTTCAAATCGCTTGCGGGCCGGGAGCTCTTCCTGTATGCGGAAAGGATCGCCTGTTCCAGTGCCTTGACCACCTGCTCTTTGCTGATGCCGCGTTCCTGCTCGATGTATTCGAGCATAGCCAGTAATTCGTTGTTCATGTTTGTAACTCCTTCAGGTGCCGGGTTCGTGTATGATATCGTGATGCCGGGGAACGGCTTCCGCCGTCCGCGGTTTTCCTGCGTGTTCCTGCCGCATTCCGTCCCGTTCTCCCTGGCACAAATGCAAAACAACCCCACAGGCCCCTGGCCGTCCCGACCGCGCGGACCGGATGGTCCGGCAGTCTTTCCGCTTCAGAGGTCTGGCGGTCTACTGCATGGACGGGCCGCGTTTTCGACGCGCGGTCCATCGTCTTTGTACCGGGATTCGCAGGCGCAAATCACAGCATTAATATACAATACATCGAAATGAAAATAGTTCAAGGCGAAAGCGGGAAAAAGGGTCAAAATCTTCCGTAAAACGCGGAAAAAAGAAAAAAAACGCCGCTTTTTCCGCTTTTCTTCTTGAAAAACAGGGCGCTGCATGGTATATTGATTGTTCAAAAAATTATTCGAATACGCATTTGTTCTGAAAACATATCGAAAAACCGAAAGGTGACACCATGCCCAAAACGTATGTCCGCAAGTCCGCTGTGAAGACGCAGCGCAACAGCGAAAAAGCCCGCATCAAAAACAAATCCCACAGAAACGCCCTCGCCACGCTCGAAAAGACCTTCCGCGCGGCCGCCGCTTCCGATGACAAGACCGCAGCTGCCGAGCTCTTCCGCAAGGAATGCTCCGCGCTCGACAAGGCTGTCAAGGTCGGCGTGATCCACGAGAACAAGGCCAACCGCAAGAAATCCCGTCTTGCCGCGCTGGTCGCTGCGAAGGCCGAGTAAGCCTTTCTCAGGTCGGCGGAGTTTTCCGTTTTCTCCCTGGCGTTTCTCCGGACGATTATCCGCCCGGCCGGGAACGGGCATCCGTTCCATGGGAACGACGCTTCGGAGCGTTGTTCCGTTCGGCCTGTCAAGTTGTTGTTTTGATTTGTTGCCTCCGGTTCGCCGGAGGCTTTTTTTTGGACCGATGAGCCGGTGCGGACGGGGCGGTCAGTGCCGCATCTGGGCGCAGTTCTTCTCGATGGTCCGCACAAGCCGTCCCAGAGGCGGGATCCAGCCCGGGGCGACTTCGGCGTATGCGGAAAGGAGGAGTTCCGCGGTCGCGTCGCAGGAGATGAAGTCGTCGAGCGCGGGCCTGTGTTTCGCCGCCTCGTTGCAGATGGCGGCTCCGAGAGAGCCGAGGTCGCGGAGGATGCCGCGTTCCGAGAGGCGTCCGGACCAGGATTGAAGCCAGCCCGGATTCCAGAGGGAGAGGACGGCGCCGCGGTAGTAGAAATGGGAGAGGCGGAAGTCGCCGTGGAAGAGCTCGGCGGAATGGAGCGCCGCGATGAGGCGGGAGCTGTCCTCGATGAAGAGGGCGACGCGCGCCCGTGCGTTCGGACGGCAGAAGATGTCCGTGGCCTCCTCCGCGTCGGAGATAGCTTCCATGACCAGGTAAACGGCTTTGATGATGAGCCCTTTCCTGCGGATGCCGATGGCCATGACGGCGGGCGTGGAGACGCCTGCGTCGACGGCCCTGGCGGCCCATTCGGCGCGGCGGAACGGGTTGGTGCGGGAGAAAAGGTTTCGGAGGCCGAGGCCGGTCGGGTAGACGCGTTTTTTCAGGAAGAGTGCCGGTGTCCGGTCGGTTTCCGGGCGCAATCCGGACCAGAAGCCGGGGAGGTCGTCCGGCGTGATGTACGGGTCGAAGAAGTCGTCGATGCGGAGGATGTCCTGATTGGAGATGGTGAAGATCTCGGGAGAGGGGAAAATGAACTTGAGGCCGCCGTTGTCGGCATTGACGAAAAGCGGGGTGTTGCCGTTCGGCGTGAAAATGTGTTTGCTCATGCTGTTTGTCCTCCATAATCGAACCGGAGCTTGCGTTTGTTCAGCCAGCGCGTCAGGGCGGCGTCCATGACTTCGGACGTGGACGGCACCGCGCCCTTTGCCGAAGCCGCGTATGCGTCGAGCAGGCCCTGTGCGATCCGGCGCAGGTCGAAGAAGCTGTCCGGGAACGCGGGGTTCTGTTCGGCGAAGATCAGGACGGACGACACGATTCGTCCGAGTTCGCGGACGACCAGTGCGTGCGGGACTTCGCCGGGAAATGTCTGTGCGGAATCCAGGTCCCAGACGCCGCAGGCATCGCTGCCGTTCGTGCGGTAGAGATTGACGAGTTTCAGGTCGCCGTGGTAGAATCCGCTGTTGTGGAGCGTGGCGGCGATCCGGGCGGTCTCCCGGAGCAGGGCGGGCATTCCCGCAGGCGCCTCCGGGCGTTTGATCGTGTATGTCATCAGGTCGCTTGCGTCCGTCACGGCGTCGGTGACCAGGTAGCCGCCGAGCAGGACGTGCGCGCGGCGCTTTTCGCCGGCGGCGAGGACGTGGGGGGTCATGATCCCGGCCTCCTCGACGCGGCGGGCCGCCAGCGCCGCCCGGAAGACGCGCGCCGGGACGAAGAAGTATTTGACGGCAAACCCGACCCCGCGGTTGCCGTTGCGCTTGATGAAGACTTTCCTGCCGCCGGGCAGCGTGCAGATGGCGGCGCTGGTCTCGGTCGACGTCTTGGCGGGGCATCCGTCCCGGAGCATGTCATCGAACTCGGCGCAATGCTCCGCGAGGCAGACCTGCGCGGGACCGGGGGCGACGGCGAACCGGTACGGCCCGTTCCTGGCCTCGTGGACACCTGGCAGCGCCAGGAACTTTTCACGGCAATGGAAGTAGTCGATGCTCATTTCGGCAGGTCTTTGAATCCCGATGCGGCGAGACGCCAGACGGTGCGGAGCGCGACGTCCGCGGCGCATTTGATGCTCTCCGCCGAGATCTTGTCCATGGTGTCGGCGCCGGTGTGCCAGTAGCAGTTCTGCGGACCGAACTGGAAGTCGATCAGGTCGACGGCGGGGATTCCGGCCTGAAGGAAGGGGTAGTGATCGTCGAGGATGGCGGTGTCGCCGGGGGAGAACTTGTCCGCGTGTCCGGCAGCTTCCGCCTCGGCCATCACGAGTTTCGCGAGCGCCGGCGTGGAGTTGCCGGCGAGGTCGATGTGAAGGTCTCTGTCGCCGATCATGTCCAGCAGGACCATGGCGCGGCAGCGGTCCTTTTCGCCGTTCTTCGCGAGCATGTCCACGTAGGCGCGGCTTCCCACGAGTCCGTCGGTCTCCGTGTACTGGTAGAGCGCCTCCTCGCCGTCGAAGAAGACGAAACGGATGCCGCAGGGAAGGGGGCGTTTCTGCATGTACTCGACGCATGCGCGCGCCATCGCGAGCAGGGCTCCGACCCCGGATGCGCCGTCGTTCGCACCCGCGAAATCCGGCACGCTGAAGAGCCGTTTCGTGTCGTGGTGCGCGCCGATGACGATGAAGTCGCAGTCGTCCCCCCCGGCTGTTTTGCGGATGGTCGGAGGGATGACGATTTCGACGTTTTTGACCGCCCCGGGGCCGATGATGCGGACCCGGCCGCCCGATTCGAGGAGACCGGGCATTTCGACGGCCTGTTTTTCGATCCATTCGGCGGATTTTGCCGCTCCCTCGGTGCGATAGATGCGAGGCCCGAGGTCGTAGTTGCCCTGCGCATAGCGCATGGCGAGCTCGCCGTCGATCGCCGGCGGGTCGGCGGCATCCTGGCATCCGGCGGCGCAGACGAGCAGGACGGCGCACGCGGCGAAGAGGAAACGGCAGGTCATGGCGGTCAGCTCCCTTTGTCGATGCGGATGTTGCGGCGCTGGTAGGTCGGGATATCGAGGTCCTCGTCGCGGAAGCGGACGGCTGGCAGCTTCTCGAAGATGCCCTTGTCGTAGCTTTGGAGGCCGAGCTCCACCTCCTCGACATTGTTCGATGCTGCGGAGAAGGGCAGCGGGAGTTCGTCGGAATGGGCCGCCGTGGGGAGCGGGGATGCGGGCGAGGTGCGCTTGGGGAGCGGGGCGGGCTTGGATTCGGGCGAATACTGGAAGATGACGGCGGTCATCTGGACGGAGCCGGCGGCCTCGTCGCAGACATTTGCGCCGGAAAGGAGTTCGACACCCTTCGGCATGACGCCTGCTGCGAGTTCGAGCGTGCGTTTCATTTCGCCCAACTCCAGGTCGGGTCCGCCGGTCAGGGTGATGATTGCGGCGTCCGCGCGCTTCATGGCCTCGTTGCCGCCGAGGAACGGCGAATCGAGCATGCGCGTGAGGGCGAGGGCGCAGCGGTCGAGCCCGTCCGAGTTCTCCGCGAATCCGACGCCTATGCCGCAGGAAGCCTTGCGTTTGTGGAGCGCCCGCATGAAGGTGGCGAAATCGGTCCCGATGAGGTCGCGGCAGCGCAGGACCGAGGCGATGCCGACGACGGTCAGCGCCATTTCCCTGGCCGAGGTCGCGAACGCATTTTCCGCGGGCGTGTCGGGCGGGAGCGTGCTGAAGAGCAGGTCGTTCGGCATCGTCAGCGCCACGTCGGTGATCGGGAGGATCTCCTGCAGGCAGTCGTCGGCGTTCTTGCGGCGGGAATGCGCCTCGAACGAGAACGGCGTGGTGAGCAGGAAGATCGTCGGGACGCCTTCCTCGCGGGCGACGCTTGCGAGCGTGCGGACGCCGCCGGTGGCGGTCCCGCCGCCGAGCCCGCCCGTCACGATCATCAGGGAGAAGCCGCGGATGTGTTGCTTCAGGTTGGCGCGTTCGTGGGAGATGGCGCGTTCGCCGCGGATGATGTCGCCGCCGCATCCGGCGCAGGATTTCGAGTTCCAGTCCGCCGAAGCGTTGATGACCGCGTCGGCGTGCGTCCCGGCGAGGACCCCGCCGTCAGTGTCGACCGCGAGAGTCACAAGCCATTTTGCGCGGGGGTTGCTCCGCAGGAATTCGAGGATACGGATGCCGCAGCCGCCGATGCCGACGACGAGCGCTTTTCCGTTGCCGATGGGAGCCCTGGAGAGGCCGGCGGACGTGTTTGCTGTGTTTTCCATCATATCTTGAGAGCCTTTCCGAATTCCTGAAGCTTCTGCAGGATCTGGTCCGTGGCATGGACCATGGTGCGGCGCAATCCTCCGTCCCCGGACGGGGAATTCTCCTCGAGGACGGCGGCATGCTTCACGAGCCCGAGGATCGCGGCGTAGCACGGCATGGGGTTGCGGAAGGAGGACAGGGAGCCTGTCACGTTCATGGCTTCGCCGCAGCGGACCGGGACGTTCATGACGTTCATCATGATGTTCGGTGCGGAGTCGATCATGGAGCCCCCTCCGGTCATGACGATGCAGTTCTGCAGATACGGCATCATGTTGGTGCGGTCCAGCTCCTTTTTGAGGAGCGTGAAGGTCTCGCGCTGGCGGAGGTCCATGACTTTTTCGAAGGAGTCGAGCGGGATCCGGCGGATTTTGTCCGCGCCGCCGGACGAAACCTTGTATTCGATGAAGTTTCTGCCCTCGTCGCGCAGGGCTTTCAGTTTGGATTCCCGAAGGAATTTCTGGCAGAATTCATACGGCAGCTCCAGTGCGATGGACAGGTCGTTCGCGACGTTGTTCGCACCGGTCGGGATGGTGCCGCTCAGGAGCACGCCCTCCTTGTAGAGCAGCACATAGGAACAGACTCCGGCGCCGTAGTCGAAGAGCAGCGTGCCCTGGTCGCGTTCGTCCTGCGTCAGCACGCCGTAGGCGTCCGCGAGCGGGACGAAGATCGGGTAGCCGGATTCGAACCCGAGTTCGCGGAGGATGGTCTGCACCATGTCGATGCGCTTCTTGTCCGCGAAGACGATATGGATGATGGCGGTGAGCTTTTCCGCGAGGCTGCCGATCGGGTTGAACGTGCGTTTCGTGCCGTCGAGCAGGAAGGACGAGTCGTAGACCTGAATGTTCATGAGGTCGGTCGAGACCGCCAGGTTCTTCGCGCTGTCGATCGCCTTCTGCACGTGGGCTTCCGTGATCTTTCCGTCCTCATTGTAGTTCAGCACGGTACCCTCGCCGAACCTGGAGCTGACATGCATTCCGTTGACCAGGAAATAGACGTGCTGTTCCGCACGGCTGAATTTCCATCCGAGTCCCTTTTCCGACTCCTCAAGTACGGATTTCAGGATGTTCAGGACGGCGTTCTGGTCGATGATCGTGCCCTTGACGACGGAGTTTTTGCTTGGGAGCGAGGCAAAGGAAAGCACCTCGATGTTCCCGTTCTGGTCCGGCCTGCCGTGAATGACACAGATCTTGTCCGTGCCGAATTCGATGCCGGTTATGATCGTTTGTCCTGACGAAGCCATTTTTTTCCCTTCTGCTGCATGCGAGCCGTTAGCCTGGCGGTGTTATCATAAAACATTACCACACTTTTTAAAAAAATCGAATGGTTTTGTCAAAAAAAACGCATGTTTTTTTCGGGAAAACCGTAAAATGCGGCGGATGCGGGATGTGCCGCAAGTCAGGCGAGCCCGAAAAGACGGAGAAGCGCATCGAAGCGCGCCACCGTGTCCAGCCCGAATTTTTCCAGGGAACGGCGGACCGCGGCGGGCGGCTTTTCCTTCCTGTCGCCGGACTTCGAGAAGAACTTGTCCGCCAGGCAGATGAGCTTTTCCTCCGGCGTCTCCGGCAGATAATCGCGTTCGGGGATCGGCAGACCCTGTTCGCGGACCTCGCGCGCCGTGATGCCGGTCCCCGTGTGGCGTTCGCAGATGCGGGCGAAGGGCTCCAGGTCCATGCCGTGCGTCCGGGCGTATCCGCGAAGCATCTCCGCGCCGATGATTCCGTGCGCGATGTAGGGACGCGTCCCCATGCAGAGGATGGATGGCGCATGGCATTGAAGGATGCCGATGTCGTGGAGCATGGCGCCTGCGGAAACGAGCCCGGCATCAAGGGCGGGGGCTGAGGACGGCCGGGCGGCGAGAATGGCGAGCGCCTTGTCTCGGACCTGCGTGCTGTGGTGCAGGAGCAGACGCCGGAGCGGGGTGTCCTCCGGGTAGAAATGCGCGATGATGGCATCCGGGTCGATCATGGTGGCGTCGGGCTGGATCCGCTGGATTTTGGAGGGCTGGGAAACCGTGAGGTCACTTTCCGTCCGAGTCTTTTTTCGCCTCGGAAACCCTGTCCTTAAGCTCGTTCGTCAGGACGGTTACGATCCGGTCGGCGAGCTTGGAGACGGCCTCATTCATTCCGTTTGCGAACGACTCGGCGGAGGTGTCTTTGACCGGTATGCGGTAATTTTCCGTGCCGGTAATCTTGAATTTGTCGTTGCCCTGTTCGATGATGAAGTAGTGAACCATCAGGTCGACCTGCTGTTCGGGCTTGTTCATCTCGCAGTTCAGCACTGTTCCGTCAAGCTCAAACACCGGTTTTTCCATCCGGTTCTGATTGCCGGTCGCCGAGGCGAACCGTGCGGAAAGATACTTGGTCACCATGGCTGCCGGAGGCATTGACCAGTGGTTGAACTCATCGACGACAATCTGGTTGTCGTCCTCGCGGAATACCATCTTGAAGCGGCCGGAACATTCGTTGGAGAACGCATCGACCTCGACAATGAACGGAAGCGAGTCGAACGGGACAGGCGATGAGAGGTCAAACGTCTTCTGCTCGATATACTCGGCCGAAGGGATGAGGCTGAAGCTGCACGAGGCGAGGAGCGGAAGCAGAGCGGCCGCAAACCAGTGTCTGAATCTCTTCATGATACGGTATCCCCTTGGTTGAAGGCGGTTACTGCTGGGCGGGCGGGATGACGAGCTTCATCCCGATCCTCAGGATGCCGCGTTCGCCGATCGATTCCTTGTTGGCTTCCTGAATGATGTTCCACATGGAGGCTTTGCCGTACATCTTCTGCGCGATGGCCTGCAGACCGTCGCCTTTCGCCACGTAGTAGTAGCGCACGCCGTTCTCGCCGGCGATCGTGGTGCCGGGAGTGCCGGTCGTGGAGGACGGGATGCTGCTGCGGGATGCGGTCGAGGTCGAAGCAGCCGCCGTGGCGCCTGTCGATGCGGCGTTCGTCCTGGCTGCCGTGGTCGAGGTCGAAGCCGCCGTCGTCGCCGCTGCCGCAGCGGCGCGTGTGAGACGGTCATTGCGGTCGCGGAGTTCCTTGTTCTGCGCCAGGATGGCTTCTTCGTGTTCGATGTACTTCTGGAGTTTCTCGCGGAGGGCGGCGTTTTCGGCGTTCTTCGCGGCGAGCTTGGCCGGATCGGCCTGCGGGACGTCGTCGGCCAGCTTGATGTCGTTGCGGATGCGGTAGGATTCGAACATCAGGCGTTCGCAGTCCTGGATGTAGCGGCGGATGTCCGCCTGGTCCTGCTTGGAAAGGGCCTCGCCGCTGAGCTCAAGATATTTCAGCAGATGGTAAATGGCGGCGGGGTAGTTTTCGAGGTTCTCCTTGTAAAGCAGCGCCACATCGTAGTGTGCCTTCGGGGACTTCGGGCAGATGGTGAGGAATTCCTCCAGGCTTTCGGCGGATTCGCGGTAGGATTTCGCCGTCTTCGCGCTCATCGCTTTCGCGTACAGAGGGTGGGTGGCTTCCTTGCCGACGTAATCGGAACATGCGGTGAGTGCGAGGCAGGCGGCGATTGCTGCGGCGGGAATCAGACGAACGGCCTTCATAATAAGAGGGACTCCTTTCGGGAAAAAGCGTTGAAAACAATTTGTGCCATTAAAATATAGCAAAGGAAAGCGAAAATGAAAACCGAAAAACGAAAAAAAACGGAAAAAAACCTTTTTACCTTGTTTTTTCATCCGTTCCGGAGTAAATTATCAGCATCGTTTCTTCGAAACACGATTTTCGTGTTGAATAATTCCAAAGCAATGCATCCGGTGATGAACTCCGCCTCGAAAATCTTCCGTCTCCTGCGGTTTTCCCTTCTCCTTCTTTTCTGCCCGGCCCTTCTTTCTGTCCTGGCCGCATGCTCGTATGGCCGCCCGGACGAGGCGGAAACGCCGGCGAGGGCGGAAACGGGCGCAGAAACCTCCGGTGCCGGGCAGGAAGGCGCAGCCGCCGAATCGGCGAAGCCCGCAGTGGAGATCACCGCGCCGCTGGTCATCCCTCCCGCGCCCGACTACGCCAACCCCGCCAGCTGGGTGCGGATGGGCGCTACGGAATCCATTCTGCCGGAATTCGAGGTCTTCTACATCTATCCGACGCTCTTCCAGAACAAGCTCCGCCCGGTGATGGACCACCGGTTCGAGCGCATCCGCACGAAAGCTTCGGACTACATCGGCCTGACGTTCGGGCTGCTGACCGATCCCGTGCATCCGCTGAAGCTGTACGCGCCGTTCGTGCGGCAGGCGGACTACCTGACCGTGCTGGAGACCGATTTCACCGCCGGCCTGGGCGATACGCTGCTCCGGTACGGCATTGAGGACACGAAGACTGCGTTCCTGCATTTCATGAAGTTTTTCCACCAGCCCGGCATGCCGTACATCCTGATCGGCCACAGCCAGGGCGCGTCCGACCTGTACGAACTCCTCCGGACCACCCCGGAGATCACGCCGGAATCCGGGTTTGCCGCCGCCTATCTTGCCGGGCTCCCGAAGAAGACGGCAGCAGAGATCGACCGGGATTTCGAGGGGCGCGGGATTCGCCGTGCAAAGGGCGGGGACGACACGGGCGTGATCCTGGTCTGGAATACCGTTTCCGCGGGTGCCGGGGACAACATCTTCACTACGCCCGGCGGATCCGTCATCAATCCGGTGAACTGGAAAACGGACAGCACGCCCGCGGACCTCTCCGGGTCGCAGGATACGGCGTATTACTATGTGTCCGAGAAGGAGCCTGCGGGTACGTTCAAAGCATCATTGCTGGGCTCGGTGCGCGCCGATCCGGCGCGGGGTGGGCTGATCGTGGACCTGCCGGGCGACAGCCAGTACGACGCGAGCGCGCAGATGGGCGAAGGTATCTTCCATGCCAACGACATCTTCTTCTTTGCCGCGTTCCTCCGCGACAACATGGTGCGGCGGGCAGCGGCGTGGCGTGCGGTAAACACTCCGGCGGACTGAGCAGGGGTTCCAATTCTTTTCGGGCGGGACGCCACCTCAGACGTAGGGATTGTTCTTCTTTTCGTACCCGATGGACGTGAACGGACCGTGCCCCGGGACGACGCGCGTGTCGTCGGGGAGCTTGAACAGCTGATTGCGGACCGAATCCAGGAGCTCCTTTTCGCTTCCGCCGGGCAGGTCGGTCCTGCCGATGGAGCTGAAGAAGAGCGTGTCGCCGGAGAAGACGGTGGCGAGTTCGGGGAAATAGTATGCCGCGCCGCCGGGCGAGTGTCCGGGGCAGGGGAGGACCTGGATCCGCGGGTCTTCGGGCGGCCATGCCGTGTCGGGGAGGTTTTCGGCGGCGGGAATGTAGTTTGCAATGACGTTTCCGGGGCTGTAGTAGATTGGCTTGTCGGCGGGATTGAGGTAGACGCGTTTGATGTTCAGGGCATCCGCGACCGCCCCTGCGGCGGAGATGTGGTCGACGTGGGCGTGCGTGAAGAGGATAACCGCCTCGTCGAAGTCGAACGTCTTCGCCTCGGCCTGGATGAGCTTCCAGTCGCCGCCGGGGTCGATGATGTACAGGGTGCGCGAGCCCGGCAGCCGGACCAGGCAGCAGTTGACTTCGAGGAGGCCGACGGTAACGGATTTGAACGGGAAATCGGGCATGATGGAATGTTCCTTCTGTTTGTTGGGTCCGGCGAGGCGCGTCCTGCTCAATGCAGTTTGGACGGTCCTCCGTTTGAGAAAACCGTGCCGCTCCAGCCGCCGCTTCCGCCGGATTCGCCCCTGCGTCCGGTGCAGTTGTACTCGCGGTTGGTGTACATCGGGATCCGGTTGCCGCGTTCATCCTTCGTCCAGACCGCGGTCGCGTCCAGCCAGTCGAGTCCGGCCTGGCGGAATACCGGGTTGCCGAGCATGGCGAGTGCGGCGACGTAGTAAGCGTAATAGCCGAGGTGGGTCGGATAAAGCTCCACGGCGCGTTCCCAGGCGTCCTCGAGGCTCGGGCTGCCGGAGAGGAGCGGGACGAATTCCGTGAGGTAGTAAAGCCAGTCGAGATCGAGCATGGAGAAGCCGTCGACCGGCTCCATGGCGATCGGGATCAGGGCGGTCTCCGTGAAGACGGGCAGGACCATGCGGCCGGCCTCGAACGGGCGGAGATACTGTCCGTCTTTGGTCCTGATCCGGCCGATTGGCTTGGCCTCGGCGTTCGTTTCGATCCGTTCGACGGAGTTCGAGTTCAGCCTGCCGAGGGCGCGGGAGACGCCTCTCGCATCCGAGTCCGCCGCCGTATTGGAGAAGACCTGCCCGACGTCGGGCGCGCGGGAACCGCGCCGCGGGCGCCCCATGGATCCGGAGATGGTCACAGTGTCCTGTTTCGCCTCGAAGTATGCGAGCGCGCCGGACCGGTAGTCCATGCCCGGCTTGAAGCGTCCCCGAAGGTATTCCTCCCATTCCTCCCTGTCGGAGCCGAACGATGCCCATTCTTCATCGAAGACGGCCCAGGAGAGGCGGGGCAGGAGGTCGTAGCGGCGGTCGGCGTCTTCGTCGTTGTAGCTCTGTTCGAAGATGGCGGTGTTGATCGTGATCGAGATATTGGTGAGCGTGTAGTACGTGTGCCGTTTCTCTTCATGCTCCTCGCGTTTCACGACGTCGTCGATCACGGTGTATTCATAGGGGTTTTCCCGGTTGAACGTTTCGGAGAAGAGCCGTTCTTTTCTTGCCTCGGCGAAGCGGTCCAGGGCTTTCGCCTCGCCGTTTGCGCTTTCGTAGGTGCCGGGCATGTCGGAGAACGAGATGTGGAGGGGGAGGATTTCGGACTGGTTGGAGAAATTCTCGTCGAGTTCGCATTCGAAATCGCCCCACCAGTTGCCGTTGAAATCAAGCCGGAGGAGACGGTCGAGTCCGCACCAGTCGCGGGCGTGGATCATATCGTAGAAATTCTTGTCGCCGAGGTAGATGGAGAAGTCGGTCGGCGGATCGGTCACGAGGCTGGGCATGCCGACGAATTTGAATTTTGTTCCGGCGGCGATCCCGTATGCGCGGTTTTCCGTATTTCCGGTGAAGTCGTTGTGAAAGGCGGAGTAGTCCAGGATGGATTCGAGCATGGAGACGTACGGGGCGCGCCAGGCGTAGTCATGGACGAAGACCGGCGTGATGCGTTCGTAGATGCCGTTGTTTCCGACGAGGTTCAGGTATTTGATGTAGAAGTCACTGGCCTCGGAGTCGAACGTGATGCCGTTATTCTTTGCCGCCTGCTGCGCCGCGCCGAATCCGATCAGCGGACCGGTGAACGCGATACGGGTCTGGAGCTGGGATACGAGGTCGTCGAGTGCGTCGAGATAGCGTTTCTGCTTCTCCACGCGAAGCACCTCGCGAATCAGCTTCTCGACGTTCAGGGTGCCGTCCTCGTTGTAGAACTCCGCCTTTTCCGGGAACAGCGTGAACTCCTCCTGCGTGATCGGCTGCGGAAGGTCGGCGAAGAATTCCGCGGCGTTTCCCGTCTCCGAGGGGGCGTCCAGGATCCCCCTGGCGAAGAACGGGTCGGAGATCAGCGTCCCGGTCGCGCGCACGAGATTGAGTTCGCCGATCAGGTTCAGCGAGTGCTTCTGCCACTCGGCTCCGGTCAGCGCGGCGGCGTCCACGCCGTTCTGCGCCTTGACCTTGCCGCGGATCACGGTCTGGACGTCGAAGAGCAGCAGGACGGCGATGATGACGAGAATGAGCGCGACGACCGCCAGGATGAGCACCTGTCCCTGTTCGCCGCGTCTCCGCCGTGATCCTGTCGCGTGCCGTTTCGTCATACGCCGTCACTCCAGGAATGCCGAGGAATGGTTCGTGAGTTCGGCCTCGCTCGAAATGTCGATGGAGTCGCGCCCGGTGAGCCAGTCGTGCAGCGGGATGTTCAGAGGATAGTGGACGAACTCGAAATGGAAGTGCATCGTCTGGTCGAATCCGTTCGACGAGGCGCTGACGTAGTGGTTCCTGCTTTGGCGGCAGATGGAGCAGCCGCCGAGCATGAGTTCGCCGTAGTGCGGGCAATGGTAGTTCGTATGGAACCGGTCCTCGCCGACCCAGTCGGCGTATTCCACATGCCGGTTGCCCTCCATGAAGCCGCGCAGGAGCGATTTCTCCGTCTCCACCGAATTCCAGCTTGAGTAGCCGCCGAGGTCGGGCGTCACCATGGAGCCCGAGGCGGGCGCGGACTTGATCAACGCCTCCCGGATGGCGTAGTAATCCTTGAAGCCGACCGCTGCGGAGCGTGCGCCGCGGAAGGCCGCGTAGTCGGCGACCATGTCGGCGAGCGCGAGCTGGAAAAGCTGGAGAATGCCGAAGAGGATGAACCCGAGCAGGATCATGGCGAGGAACGATTCGAGGATCGCGGAGCCGCGTTCCCCTTTCCGGCGCGCATGCCTGCCTGCCCGGATGCAATGCGCCGCGCGCCCCCAGGCGGGATCCGCCGCCTCGGAGCGTCCTTGAACGCCGCAGGGACCCACAGCCCGGCGGCGAGGCAGATGTCGGGACAGACAGCGCATGCTCACATCCTTTTTCGGAAAATAATCAGACACGGGCGGCGCTCAGACGCTTCCCGTGTCCGTTTCATCAGGCGGAACAGTCCGATCAGAAATTGATGTCGGACGGGCCGTTCTTGTCCATTTCCTGCAACTGTTTCAGGCTGTCGCCGTCGTCGCCCGCGGCCTGTGCGGAGTTCTGTCCGCCGATGGCCGTCGTGGTGCCGGCGATCAGGGCCTTGATGCGGTCGCCGAAAAGCCCGAGCACGGTCAGTGCCGCGACCGCGACGAGCGCGATGATGATGATGTACTCCAGGATGGCCTGTCCGCCGGAGGAGCGGCGTTTCATTCCGTAGTGCTTTCTGTTGAATTTCATATCAGGACTCCTTGGTTCGAGGTTTTGTATCGGTTCGGTCACGGCTCCCAGGCGATTAGGGTCAGGATCCGCCAACCGTATTCGAGAAAAACGCGCATGAGGAGAAAAAGCGTGAGGGCGACGAGCACGACCATGCAGAGCATCACGGTGTATTCCGCGAGCACCTGCCCGGATTCGCTTTTGCGCGCGCGTCGTCTCATTTTTCCTGCTCCGTTACAATACGATAGCATATTTTTTTCAGGTTTCAAATCAAAAAGACAGCAAAAACGAAAAAAACAGGGAACCGGCGCGGGAAAGGGCGCATTTCCGGCAGCCCGGGGGCTTCCGCCCGGTCATTTGTCCTTTTTCTTTGCGGAGGCGTTTTTCTTGTTGTTCTTCGCGGCGGACTTTGCAACGTCGTCGAGGAATTCCTCGGAGAGGTTCATCGTGAAGACGGCGTCGTTGCCCTTCGGCTCGTGTTTGAGCGTGGAGAGCGGGTTGGCGCCGCCGCCCTTCTGGATGAGCTTGCCGTCCTTGCCGATTTCGAAGGACGCGCTGGAGAGCATGGTGTAGAGCGTCACGAACCCGTCGACTGTCCGGAAGACCTCGTCGCGGACTTCGGAGCTGGTGCAGCGGAGCGTGATCGTGGCGTCGAGGGAGCCGCGGGAGCCTTCGGTGATGCGTGCGAAAATGGACTTGACGTTGTTTCGGATGTCCTCGATGTCCGGATCCTCCTCGTCGATCTCGATGGAGCTGTTTCCTGCCTTGATCTTCGTCTTTTTTTCCTCGGCGGAACGGGGGTTTGCCTCCTCCTCAGCCTTCATTTTCCCCTGCACATAGGCGGCGTCGACCGCTGCGGAGACGATCGCGCCCTTGACCTTCATGCTGGTGACCATCATGGGCGTATCCGGGTTCACGGCCCAGATGAAGGGCTGGGTTTCCGGGAGGTTGAAAGCCATGCGGCACTGCATGATGTCGTCGGAGATGAACTCGAAGAGGGCGAGGGCGTCGGTCTTGCCGTTGATCGTGTGAATCTTCAGGATACGCGCGCCGTTGAAGGTGGAGGCTTCGGTCTTGATGTCTTCGCGTTCGGCGAGGCGTTTGTAGATGGCGTTGACGCGTCCGGGGGCATAGAGGACGACGTCCATGAGGGATTTTTCGAAGTCGCCGGGGTCGATCTCGGTGAGGAAGAAGGAGACGTCGCCGTTAAGGTCCTCCAGGATCATCGCCACGTCGTCGAGGCTTTTTGCGAGGTCGACGCCGTCCTTGTAGAGGAGGGTGTTGAGCGAGGAGGAAGCAGTGGCTTTTGCCGCATTGACGTAGAGTGCGAATTTCGCGTTCGACGGGATGTAGGTCTCCGAGACCGCGAAAAGGGACGGCGCGAGCGCCGCGAGGGAGAAAAGCAACGCGGCCGTTTTGATGCCGGAGAGTATTTTCATGGTAGGCGTCCTTTCTGCCGTAGAATCTTTATTGCTGGGAGAAGTGCATGAAATTGCGGATGGCGTTTGCTTCAAGGTTCAGCGCGGTCGGTTCGTCGAAGGGGCCGTCGACGACCACGGTGTCCTCGTCGGAATAGAGGAAGCGCGGCCTGAAGGTGCGGTAGAGCACGTCGTCGATGACGAATGCGAGCGAGGGAGATTTGCCGCGGTCATCGGAGGCGGTGAGCTTGCGCCAGAGCTTGCCGCCCTGGGGCGTCAGGTGGAAGCGGAGTTTGTAGAATCCGGGCAGGTCGTTGATGGCGATGGCTTCGATGGAGACGATGTCGGAGGAGTCCAGGAGCTGGTTCTTGTCGATGACGACCTCGTCCTCGAACATGGACGGGATCTGGTATTCCTTCTCGTCGCCGCGCTTGTGTCGGATGATCTCATGGATGGAGACGACGCCGACTTCGCCGGGCTCCCCGACGACGGGCTTGTAGACGTCCTCCCGCTCGTCGACGTTGAGCGGGTCGAAGATGTTGGTCCCGCTTTCGCAGGCGCACAGGCAGGACGCGGCAAGGAAGAACAGCGCGGGACGGAATGTGCGGCGGAGATTTGCCCGGAAAGTGCGCGCGGCGATGTTCGGGATGTGGATTCGTGTCGTCATAGTTCGTCAATTGAGGCGGAAATAGTTCCGGGCCGAGTTGGATTCAAGAAATTTCGCGGTGGCGGGGTCGAACGGTCCGTCCACAATGATGGAGTCCGTGACGTCGTCGTAGAGCAGGCGCGGGACGAAGGTGCGGTAGACGAGGCCGTCGATGACGAATGCGACATGCGTAGCCTTGTTCGGGAGGCTGAGTCCGATCCAGTGACGCCTCCCGCGGTCGGTCAGCTTCAGTTCGAGGCTGCAATAGGGGGGCAGCTTTTCGATCGGGACGGCCTTGACCTTCTTGATGTCCACGGACCCCAGAAGGACGGTCTTGTTCAGGCAGAGGTCGTCGCCGAACAGAGAGGGCGCCATGACCTCCTTGTCGGTGCCGCGGCGCATGTGGATGATCTCCTGGATCTCGATGAGACCCTCCAGGGGGCGGTCGGACGAGTCGAAATTCTCCGGGTCGAACACCCGGTCCACGTCGTCGGCGCTGCAGCTCTGCCCCCCCGCACCGCAGCAGAAGACCGCGGTGAAGAGGATCATGACGACGGGGAGAACCCGGCGGATATGTTTTGAGATGGTCATGGAGAGGTCATTTCCTCATCTTGAAATAATTGAATTTCGCGTTGTTGTGGATGGCCATCGCCGTGGCCTGGTCGAACGGGCCGTCCACGATGACCGAGGTCGCCTCGTCGTCGATTTGCCGGGGCACGAACCCGCGGTACACCGTGCCGTCGATCACGAATGCCAGCTGGGTGCCCTTGTGCTGCACGCTGAGGTTGATCCAGAGCATGCGTCCGCGTTCGGTGAGGTCGAACCGGAGGTTGTAGAATCCCTGGTCGCCGGGGATCGGGAGATACTGGATGTCCTTGATCTCGGACGAATCGAGCAGCTGCATGGAATGGATCGTCACTTCACCGCCGAAATACGACGATACGGTCCGCTCGATGCCGTCGCCCTGTTTATTGCGGATGACTTCGTGGATGGAGACCACGTTCTTCGGCGGTTTCTGCATCTCCTCCCAGTTGTCCGGGTCGAAATACAGGCGGACCTCCTCGCGGTCGCAGCTGTGGTAGCCGCAACAGAAGAGGGCTGAGCAGAGAAGTGCCGCCGGAGCAAGAAGTCTACGGATGGTTTTCATGAGGAGTCCCGGGTTTGAATCGTTTCGTGTCATAAATAATAAGATAGACTCCAAACGCGAAAATGCAACCGTCCTTTCCGAAAAAGAGCCGGAAAAAACGGCAAAAACGCGTTTTCCGGTTGAAAAATCCGCGGAACGGGGTATTATAATTGCTGTTTTTGATTGTTGTCGGCGGTGCATCCGCCGTCCGGTTTCGCCGCAGCTTTACGGAGGTGAAAATATGGCAGACCCCCAGGCGTCCCATTTGGAGACGATCGGACAGATACGGACCCGTTTGAAACAGGTCATCCGCGGAAAAGACGAAGTGATCGGATTGCTGTTGAACGCGGTGCTGGCGAACGGCCATGTGCTGCTGGATGACGTGCCGGGCGTGGGCAAGACCACGCTCGCCAAGGCGCTGGCCCTGACGGTCCGGGCGGATTTCAAGCGCATCCAGTTTACGTCCGACATGATGCCGTCCGACATCCTCGGCTCGTCGGTCTTCAACCAGCAGTCCGGGGAGTTCAAATTCTATCCGGGCCCCGTCTTCGCCAACATTCTTCTCGGCGACGAGATCAACCGCGCCTCGCCCCGCACGCAGTCCGCGCTGCTGGAGGCCATGAACGAGCATCAGGTCTCGATCGAGGGCGTACGCTACGACCTGCCGAAGCCGTTCCTCGTGATCGCCACGGAGAACCCGGTCGAATACTTCGGCACGTTCCCGCTTCCCGAGGCGCAACTGGACCGCTTCGCCATGAAGTTTTCGCTCGGCTATCCCGATTCCGAAGAGGAGCTTGCCATGCTGAACGACCGGTGGCAGGACGATCCGCTGGACCGCATCGAACCCGTCATCGACTGCGCCGGCCTCGTGGAGATCCAGAAGTCCGTGCGCGCCGTGACCATGGAGCAGTCCGTGCAGGAATACGCCCGCGAACTTGTGGCCGCCACGCGCAATCCCGAGAACGGCTTCTCGCTCGGCGCCAGTCCTCGCGCCCTGCTCGACCTTGCCCGTTGCGCCCAGGCACGCGCCCTGCTGAACGGACGTGAATTCGTGACCCCGGACGATGTCTCCTTCCTCGCCGTCCCAGTCCTGGCGCACAGGCTGATCCTGAACCGGAAGAGCAGCCATGCGGGCGCTTCCGCCGCGGACCTGATTGCCGCCGTCGTGAAGAAGACGCGCGTTCCCGTCTGAGGGCTGCTTTTTTCGGAGAAGGAGCCGAGAGATGAACCGGAACCCGCTGCATTTGGTCCGTGACGTCTGGGGAAAGTTTCTGGACGGCCCGCAGTGGATGCGCGAGTCGCACGGACTCGGCTTCGTGTTCCGGTACTACCGTTCGCCGTCGCTCAAGCTTCTTTTCTGGGCGATGGCGTGGTATGAACGCCTTTTCAGCCGCCCCCTGCGCCTGCTCTTCATCGTGATCCCGATGTTCGCGTTCTTCGCCGTGTTCGCGCTTCACAGCCCGGCCATCCCGGTTTTCCTGTTCCTCCTGGTGCTGCTGGCGGTCGACCTCCTGCTCGGTTTCATTTTCCGTCCCCGTCTCGTCGTCGGACGCGACCTTCCGCCCCGCGTCAAGTGCGGCGTCGCGTTTGACGTGAACTACCGCGTCCGCAATCTCCGGCGCCTGCCCGCCGCCGACCTGCTGCTCGATCCGAACATTGAGTTGCCGGAGCTGAGGCGCGTCCATGGATTCCGGTACTGCGCGGTGCCGGCGCGTACGGAAGAGATGTTCTGTATGGAGCTGAAGGCGTTGAAACGCGGCGTGTTCTCCATCCCGCAGGGGGTTGCGGAGTCCTCCTTCCCGTTCAATCTCTTCAAGCACTCCGTCCTTTTCGCCCGGAAAGAGTGTCTGATCGTGCATCCGGCAAGCCGGAACCTGCGGAACCTCTTCCCGCGTGGCGGCGACGCCCGGCACCGGCTGAGCGCGCGTTCCGTGCCACGTCCGGGCGAGAGCATGGACTTCTACGGTTGCCGCGTGTACCGGCCCGGCGACTCCCCGCGCAAGATCCACTGGAGGGCTACCGCGCGCTACCGCATGCCGATCATCAAGGAGTACCAGCAGGAACACGTCTCGCACGCGGCAGTCCTGCTGGACACGTATGTCCCGCGCTCCCGTCTGGCCGCCGGAATGCTCCGCTCGCTGTTCAGCCTGTCGGAATCCCTGCTGAAAGCCCGCACGGACCGGACGTTCGAGGCGGCAGTCTCCCTGACGGCATCGATCGCGGAGACGCTGACCTCGATGGCGTATCATGTCGATCTGCTGGCTGTGGGCGGCCGCATCAGCCGGTTCCCGTCGAACGGCGAACCGGACCGTGACTGCGACCCGCTGCTGGACGAGCTTGCCATGGCGTCGACGTCCGCGAGGGATGCTTTTGCCGGGAGCGGGGCGAAGGCCCTGTCCGGGGAGGCGCTTGAGTCCGGTACGGTGTTCGTGGTGCTGATGCGCTGGGACGAGTCTGCCCGGGCGTTTCTTGACTCCCTGAATGACCGCGGCTCGCAGATCGTGCCCCTTCTGGTGTCTCCGGACGTCCCGGAAGGCGATCTGCCGGAGAATCTGCGGACGGTGACGCCGGAATCCGTCCTGACGGGAGACGATCTGCCGTTATGAGGAACGTGTCCATGATTGCATACGAACCGCCGGAGCGCCGTCCGCTCGGGCTGGTGACGCGGTGCCTGCTGATCCTGCCGCCGGCGTTCCTGCTTTCCCTGAAGTACGACCTGCCGCACATCCTGATCCTGACGGCCCTGATGGTCGTCTTCCCGTTGTTCCAGGAGCGCAGTTTCCGCCTGCGGGACCGTCCGGTGATCTACTCCCTGCTGGCGGTCGGGATCCTGGCCGTCATGCCCGGCCTGTTCGTGAAGATCCCGGACGAGCGCCTGACCTTTTCCGACTTCCTGATGCGGTCGCACTTGTTCCTGCCATTCCTGCTGTATGCGGCGGCGGTTTCCTGCTGGTTCATGCGGACGAGGGAGATTTCCTCCCTGTGCCTGCTGGTCGTCCTGCTGTCGTGCCTGGCATGCGGCGACGTCTACAATACCTCCAAGCTGGTGAACGTCTCCTTTGCCGGGACCACGCCGCTCCTGCGGCATTACCGGCAGACCTACCTGGTCTGCACCGTCATGCAGTGCATCGGGACCCTGCTGCTCCTGACCTCCGACGTCCGGTACGATTCGAAGGCCAGGATACACTCCATGGGCGTCGTCCGTGCGGCGGCGGTATTCCTGCTGGTCCCGGCATTCTGGTGCGCGCTGCATTTCTTCCTCTCCCAGGAGGAACGGTTCCGCGAATGGCGGTCGCATCTTCAACAGTCCTTTCAGGCGTCTCAGATGGAACGCGGCAACGTCTTTCCCGAAGAGACGGTGATCCGCATACCGCAGTTCGACGCGGACACGCCGGTCCGGATGGTCATGCAGGCGATCGCGCCGTCCGCGCCGGGGTATTTGCGCGGCAATGTCTACAGCAGGTTCAGCGGCGCATACGGCGGGACCTGGCGGACGGGCGACGATACCCCCGTTGACGTCGTGGAGATCACGCGCGAGGAGGACCGCAACCTGGCGGTGCTGACGTTCCTGCTTCAGGATTCCGGGACCGACGACACCGAAAAGATGGAATTCCGGTTCGCGTCCGGCTTCCGCAATGCCGTGACGCCGCTTCCCGCGAACGCGACCTCGGTTATGCTCGACGCGAAATCCGCCGCCATTACGCGCGACGGCGGCCTGATCGCCGAAAACTGGATCCCCTCGACCGGCGTCATCATGACGTTCCACGAGCCGGACCCCGCCGCCGCATATCAGGAACCGGTTGCGGATGAGATGGCGCCGGAGAAAGGCGTGCGGGACGAGTATCTGCAGATTCCGCCTATGCTGGCCGACCAGCTCGCCGTCCTCACGGAGGAGATCTTCGGCGGCGCGGACCCTGCGGCCCTGCCTCCTCGGGCCAGGATCGATGCCGTGGTGCAGTTCTTTTCCGACCGCTTCACGTACACCCTGCAGGGGGACGACTATGTCCCGGGGCGGCGGGAATACTACAGCCCGCTGATGCGGTTCCTGTTTCACCGCAGGACCGGGCACTGCGAGCTCTTCGCGACCTCGGCGGCCCTGCTCCTGCGCCTGTACGGCGTCCCGTCCCGCTATGTCTCGGGCATCGTCTGCGCCCGGTACAATCCGGCGGGCTACTACTACGCGACGAACTTCGACCTGCACGCATGGGCGGAGGCCTGGCTCGACGACGAACAGAGATGGACGCTCGTTGAGGCGACTCCGCCCGGATCGGAGATCGAGGCGCTCCTGACTGTGGAGGATTCCTGGTGGCGCGACGCGCAAGACTTCATCGCGTTCCGGTTCGACAACATCGTCTACTGGTTCCGGCGCGGGTATCTGGCGCAATCGGTCATCCGGGTGTGGGATGCGCTGTACAGCTGGACAGTCTTCCAGATCCGGAACCATCCCGTCCGTTTCTTTTTTGAGATCATCATCCCCGTGCTGCTCGCGGCCGCGGCCGCGGTGTATGTTCGGAACAGACGCCGCAAACGCTACGCGCTGACGCGGCAGCTCCAGCGTCTCGCCCGCATGATGCGTTCGCTGCAGATGGACGTCTGGCGGAGGACGGCCATCCAGCGGGAGTCCTGGCAGACGTACGGCGCCTGGGCGAGAGAGTTCGATGACCCTGCGCTGAGCGAATGCGTCGCGCTCTACGAACGGATCCGTTATGCCGGGCGGGCGCCTCTTCCCGGGGAGATCGAAGCCTTCGAGCAAGCCGTCCGCATGGTCAGGCGCCATCCGCCCCGCCGGAAAAACGGCTGAGCCCCCCGAATCCCCCCCGACTTCCCGGAAGATCTCGTCTGCCTGGTCCCGGCACGTGACGCGAGGGAGTGCATGCTCTCCTCATATCAAGCATGAAAAAGGGACACCCGGATGAACCGGATGTCCCGAAGGCCGCTTTGCTGCGTCCGGACGGGGGGTTATTCCGCGGCCGGAGCTTTTTTCGCGGGGGCGAAATCGTTGATCTTCACATTTTTCGCGATTTCGTCGTCGAGCACCTTGTTGAGTTCGTTCTGCGCCTTTTCCGCCGCGAGGTATTCGGTGATGTTGTCTTTGATCTTTTCGAGAGGGGTGACCTCTTCCGGGATCTTTTCGAGCAGCTTGATGATGTGGTAGCCGTAGGCAGTCTTGACGGGCTTCGTGATCTGGCCGGGCTTTTCGATGGAGAATGCGGCGTCGACGAAATCCTTGATCATGGCTCCGCTGCCGTCGAGCCTCATGCCGGTCCTGTCGAACGCGGGGAGTTTGCCTTCGTCGGCTTTGCCGGAGGGGCAGTCGCTCTTTTCCTGGGCGAGCTTGCCGAACTGGGAGGGATCCTTGAGGAGCTCTTCGTAGATGGCGTCGATCTCGGCCTTGGCGTCGGCGTCATCCTCATCATTGTCGGACTGGATGAGAATGTGCGCGACGGAGATGCCTTCGGGTGTCGTGAGCTCAGCGATGTGGTCCTCGTATTCCTTCTTGACGTCGGCGTCGGAGACTTCCTTCTTCGCCTTGTCAAGGAACGTGGTGTGGATGTACTTGCGGAGGGCGGCGGCCTCCTGGACCTCGACGTTCTGCGCGAACTGCTTCATATCGTCCTCAAGCGAGAGGCCTTGTTCCTTCAGGTCCGCCTCGAACTCTTCCTGCACCTCCTTCGGGAGCCCTTCGAATTCTTCCTTCATCTCATTGATGACGAATTCGGGGGAAGGCTTGAAGCCGGCTTTTTCGGCAAGCCTGAGCACGACCCTGTGCTTGACCGTCCTTTCGATCTGGGTGTTCATTTCCTGGCGGAGCCTTTCCTCGCCGATTCTCTTGTAGATCTCGAGCGGGATTCCCTGGGAAACCAGCTCGTCGGTGATCTCTTTTCTGGCGATGGGTTCGCCGTAGACCGTGGCGACGGGGTCGGGGAGGAATGCGAGGACTTCGAGGACTTCCGCCTCGGAGGCGGGCTTCATTTCCAGATCCTGCATCTCCATGCCTTGTGCATCGACCTGTTCGTCGGCATCGTCGGTCTTCTTGTCGCCGCAGGCGCTGAGTGCGGCGGCCGCGATGCACGCCGCGAAGCAGACCGCAATGGTCTTGCCGGTGAATTTCATGATGTTCATGTTCACTCCTGTTGCTGAGTTATTGTTTGTTATTGTATGATCGTCTGATATGCCGGGGTTCTGCTGCCGGAGGCCGGCGGACGGGGCGTCCGCAGGTCCCTTTTGCAAAAACGGTTATATACCATTAGCACCGATTCCCGCGTTTTCAAACCGGAAACGGGACTTTTTTCGGGAAAGTTTCGGTTCCGGCAGGATTTGCGGGGCGTCGGATGCTGCGGATCAGTTTTCCGGTTTCCAGTATTTGACGGTCTTGCGGATCGCCTCTATCTCCTTGTCGAGTTCCCTTGCCTTGGCGGGGGCCTTCGCCTTCACGAGCGTGTCCAGGACTTTCGCCCGCTCGGCCTCGTATTCGCCGGGGAACTGCGTGCGGTTGGCTTCGTAGTGGTCTTTCAGCGCTTCCTCGTCGATGTCCTTCTTTGCGGCCCTCTCCGCATAGTCGTTGATGAAAAGCTTGATCGCGGCAGATTCCTGATGCTCCTTGTCGTCGGCGAGTGAGCCGATAAGTTCGTCGAGGGAGCTTCCCTGCTGCTTGAGGGCCTCTTCCAGGGCTTCCTTCTGTTCTGCGGGGAATTCGTTGACTTCCGAGGTGATGGCATCCTTCACGAGCTGGGCGGAGGGCTTAAACCCGGCATCTATGGCCATGTCAAGCATGATGGCTTCATCGAGCTTCTGCTGGATGATGATGCCGATGGTTTCCGGCGTGATATCGTCGCAGTCACTGAGGCTGATCCCGAGGGGCAGGACTTCGTCCGCGATTTCCTGGATAACCGATTCGCGGGTCAGCTTCAGATCCTTGTACTCCAAGAGCGTGTCGGGCAGGTAGGCGAATTTCTCCTGAAGCTCGTCCATGGTGACGGGCTTTTCCTTGCCGTCGAGGATGTCCTGGATCTTGTCGATGTATTTCCCGGAGTAGCCGGAGATGGTGCCGAGCCTGGTCTCGCCGTCGGAGGCCAGCACGACCGTGCAGGGGTAGCCGTCGACCTTGAACTTCTCGGCGAGTTCGGCGTTCTGCTTCTTGAGCGCGTCGGACTGCGGGATATTGTTCGGGAAGTCGAGTTCGAGCAGGACGAGCTTCTTTGAGAAATCCCTGAACTCGTCCTTGTCGAGCACGTCCTCGTGGAGGCGCATGCACCAGATGCACCAGTCGGAACCGGTGAAGAACATCAAAATGGGCTTGTTTTCCGCGGCGGCCTGTTTCTTCGCCGCCTCGAAATCGGTCAGCCACGCGAGTCCTTTGCCTGCTTCTCCGGCTTCTTTATCTGCGGCATCTTCCCCCGATTTTTTTTTCGCGTCGACCGTGCTTTTCTTCACCGTCTTCTTCAGCTTCTTGACCAGTTCCTTGTCGTAGCCGACCGTTCGGTCCAGCTCCTTTTCGCCGTCCGGCGCGACCAGGACCATGGTCGGATAACCGTCGATCTTGAACTTCTTGTTGAGCTCGTCGTTCTGTTTCTTCAGCGCATCGGACTGCTCCTTCGTGCGCGGGAAGTCGAGCTCGAGCAGGACCAGGCCGTCCTTGGCAAGCTCCTGGAATTCGTCTTTGTCGAGCACGTCCTCATGGAGTTTCTTGCACCAGCCGCACCAGTCGGAGCCGGTGAAGAACATCAAAATGGGCTTGTTTTCCTTGGCGGCCTGTTTCTTCGCCGCCTCGAGGTCGGTCAGCCAGACGACTTCCGACTTCTTCGCGGCTTCCTTCGCCTCCTTGGCGGGTTTCGTATCGGCGGCGTTCAGCGCCGCCCCGGCGCAAAGCGAACCGCAGATCGCGGCCGCGAGGATCAGTTCAAAATGCTTCATGTATCAGGACCTCCGAAAACGGGTTGGTTGATTTTTATGAAAAAAACATAACTTAATATTATAGCATTAGACAAGGAAAAATGCAAATCTGTTCCATCTCTTCCGCGTGAAAAAACGCCTTTTTGCCGTGCCGTATTTCCTGGCAATCAGAAGAATTTGCGATAAAAAAGCCTCGGGATTCTTGCAAACGCGCGGTTCCTGCGCTATAGTATCGCATGATCGTCATAATGCAACGCCTCGGGCGTGCTTCTTCGGCGCGCCCTCGTTCCTCCATGAGAAGAATGCCGCATGAAACTCTCCTGCTTAGTCCTGTCCGCCGCCGCGCTCTGCTGTGCCGGAATCGTCTGTGAAGCCGCCGAGATCAACAAGACTGCGTTCCCGTATCCGGATCCGGGAACGGACCCGTTCTACATGGATTCGGGGAAGGAGGTCGCGTGCGTCCCCGCCGGATATGTGAAGCTCACGGGCGGCCCGCTCGCCGAACGCCAGAAAATCAACAATCACTACATCGCGTACACGATCAAGCCCGACCGCCTGCTGGAACCGTTCCGCATCCAGGCGGGCCTGCCGAAGAAGGCCGACCGCTACGACGGCTGGGAGGACGGCGAGCTCTCCGGGCACGCCATGGGGCATTACCTTTCCGCGCTGGCGTACGTGTACGAGCTCACGCAGGACCCGCAGGCGCTGAAGCAGATCGAATACGTCGTGGACGAGATCACGAAGATGCAGGAGGCGGACCCGGACGGCTACGCGTTCCCCGTCCCGAAAACGACGTTCACCCAGCTCCGCGAGAACAAAGTCGATGCGCAGCCGTTCAAGCTGAACGGCATCTGGTCGCCGTTTTATTCGCTGCATAAGCTCATGGCGGGACTCCGCGACGTCTGCCTCTCGGACGCGGTGCGGAAAGCCGATTATCAGGTGTACCGGAAGGCGCGCGCGGCGTACATCAAGTTCGGCGACTTCGTGGTCTCCGTGGTCTCCGGCCTCACGCCGGAAAACAACCAGAAAATGCTCTCCTGCGAGTTCGGCGGCATGGATGAAGTGCTGGCCGATCTCACGACCATCGCGAACAGCACGAAGTACCTCGATTGCGCGCAGAAGCATTTCTACCACGAGGCACTGATGGAGCCGCTGAGCCGCGGACAGGACATCCTGACCGGACGCCACGGCAACACCATGATCCCGGAAATGACCGGCATGGGCCGCATCTACGAGCTCACCGGAAAGAAGAAGTACCGGGACATCGCCGAGTTCTTCTTCGACCGCGTGGCGAACCATCGCAGCTACGCCACCGGCGGGCACGGCGACGGCGAGTATTTCTTCCCGGTCGGCGACGACGCGAAGCACCTGTCCGCCCACACGACCGAGTCGTGCAACTGCTACAACATGCTGAAGCTCGCCCGCCTCGTCTTCGAGTGGGAGCCGAGGGCCTCCGTCATGGATTTCGCCGAGCGCGCCACGCTGAACCATGTGGCGTCCGTGATCCGCACCGACCGCGAGGGCGCGTACTGCTATTTCCAGGCGCTCGCGTCCGTCGCCGTGAAGAACTTCACCACAAGCGAACACGTCTGGACCTGCTGCGTCGGCACCGGCATGGAGAATCCCGGCCGCTATGGCGAGCTGATGGTCGCCGGGAAACGGGGCGAGCTGTATCTGAACCAGTTCTGGGACGCGGACGTCATGCTCGGCGGTGTGCAATGGCTGACTCTGGTCGGGAGCTATCCTCCGCCGGAGGGCCTCTATTACAAAATCGACACGACGCCCCGGAAATACCTTTCGATCTCCGGCGGATTCCCATACGCAAAGGACGTGACGGTGAAGGTTTTCCACCGCGACGGCATCGACCATGATTTTGCGCTGAAGATCCGCAAGCCGTACTGGAGCAAGGCGATGACGCTGAAGGTGAACGGCGAGCCCGTTTCCGCCGAAGCGGGCAAGGACGGCTATATCGCGATCAAACGCAAGTGGAAGAACGAGGACACCGTGAGCATCGGATTCGATTTCCAGCTGCGCGCCGTGCCCATGACCGACAAGCCCGGCGATCCGGTCTGCCTCATGTACGGTCCCTTCGTGCTCGCTGGCATCGTGCCGCCCGATCCGGCGAATCCCGCCGCGCGCGGCTGGCGCACCGACGGCCAGACGTACGAGACGCCGCCCGTGATGGTGGCGGAGAACGTGGAGGACCTGTTGTCGAAGCTCACGCCCGCGGACGGATTCGCCCGCTTCAAAAGCAACGGTTTAATCTATCCGAAGGACCTGGAGTTCCGTCCGCTCATGGACATCATGGATGAACACTACGCGGTGTATTTCAACCGGTTCGGCAGGGCCGAATGGGACGCCGAGGGATCCGCGGTCATCAGCCGCGTCCGCCTCGAAATGGGCAACAGCCGCCGCCTCGTCGACGAGATCAGCCCCGGCTACCAGCAGTCCGAGATCGACCACAAGGTCGTGCCCGGCAACACGCAGGCGCGTGCCGGCATGGACGGCCGCCGGTTCCGGTTCGCGCCCGCCGGAACCTCGTTCGAATATACCGTGTCGAACCTGCCGTCCGGCGAGCCGCTGGAGCTGGCCGTGGAGATGGGCGGACGCAACGCCTCGCTGAAGATCGTCTGCGGCGGACGCGAGATTTTCTCCGAGGACGTGAACACCGAGCGCGGGCAGAGCGTCGAGAAGACCGTCTCGATCCCCGCCGAATCCATCGCCGCCGACGGCACCGCCAGGCTCGTCTTTTCCGGCGCGAACGGAAAAGCGTCGCCTCAGCTCACCAAAATCCGTGTGATGCGGAGGTCAAGTCCTCCACTGAAATAGTGCGCGGCTTCCGCTCGCGCACGGATGTCTTGTCTTCCCGTATTGTTCCGGCAACAGGGGGATTTTTGCGCCTTTTTCTAAAAAATAGCTTTCATAAATGGAAATGGCATGCTATATTATAAGCTAAAGTTCTTAACCCCCCCCACACGAATCAACCGCAAGGAACCCAAAATGCCGGAAGACAAAACCAATAAGCACGGCCAGGCAAAGGTCGATTTCATTTGCGCCGAAGAAGGATGCGACGGCGTCGTCCAGTTCAGCCTCCAGGACTGCGCGGAGAGCAATCTCCAGGTCCTGTGTCCGAAATGCCACAAGCCCTATGTGTTCGACCATGAACTCCGCACGAAGTTCGGCAAGCTCCAGAAGCTGATCGAGGTCGTCCGCGAGGCGGAGCCCATCCTCGGCGACTGCTGCGTTTCCGTGAACGTCCCCGGCGGCAGCGTGAAGGTCCCCTACGCCCTGCTGCTCACCCGCCTGAACACCATGCTCACGCTCCACGTGGGCGGCAAGTCCATCGACTTCCACCTCTGGATCCAGCCGTCCTCGCCCGACACGTTCCGTTAACCGAAAAGGGATCAATCCATCATGACAGACCAGGAAATCATCGCCGCATTCGAGTCCGCCGGCGCGCTGCTGACCGGACATTTCCAGCTCCGCAGCAAGAAGCACAGCAACCGTTTTTTCCAGGCCGCGCTCGTCTTCAGGAAGCCGTGGGTCGGGGAAGAGCTCTGCAAGGAACTCGCCGCCCGCATCAAAGCCGCCGGGATCGACGCCTCCATCGTGATCTCGCCCGCGGTCGGCGGGCTTTTCGTCGGGCAGGAGATCGCCCGCGCCCTCCATATCGAATCCATTTTCGCCGACAAGGAGAACGACCAGCTCGTTCTGAAGCGCGGCTTCCGCCTCCAGCCCGGGCAGAAAGTCATCGTGGCGGAGGACGTCGTGACCGAAGGCGGCCGCGTCCAGCAGACCATCGACCTGGTCCGTTCGCTCGGCGCCGATCCGGTCGCGGTCGCGGTCATCACCGACCGCAGCAGCGGCAAGGCCTCGTTCGGCGGCATCCCGTTTTTCAGCCTGCTGAAGCTCTCGCTGCCGACCTACATGGCGGAGGAATGCCCCATGTGCCGCGCCGGACAGCCCATCGACGTCCCCGGCAGCAAATCCTGAATCCGCTTCCGGCGGATGAACCACAGAAAGACCCTACATGTTTGCTACGATTGTTAAGAAGATATTCGGCAGCAAATCCGCCCGCGACGTGAAGCGGCTGCGTCCCCTGGTGGCGAAGATCAACGCCCTGGAGGAGCAGTACCAGTCGCTGACCGAGGAGCAGCTGAAAGCCAAGACGCAGGAGTTCAAGGACCGCTATGCGAAGGGCGAATCGCTCGACTCCATGATGTGCGAGGCGTTTGCCGTCGTGAAGAACGCCTGCCGCCGCATGGTCGGGCGCACCTACCAGGTCTGCGGCCACGACCTCGTCTGGGACATGGTCCCGTTCGATGTGCAGATCATCGGCGGCATCGTGCTCCACCAGGGCAAGATCGCGGAAATGGCAACCGGCGAGGGCAAGACGCTCGTCGCCACCATGCCGCTGTACCTGAACGCGCTTTCCGGGCACAACTGCCAGCTCGTCACCGTGAACGACTACCTCGCGCTCCGCGACTCCCAGTGGGTCGGCCGCGTGTTCGAGTACCTCGGGCTCACGGTCGGTTGCATCCAGAACTCCATGCACTCCGCGCAGCGCAAGGCGCAGTACGCCTGCGACATCACCTACGGCACGAACAGCGAGTTCGGGTTTGACTACCTCCGCGACATGGGCATGGCGAACAGCAAGGAGCAGCTCGTCCAGCGCGATTACTACTACGTCATCATCGACGAAGTCGACTCCATCCTCATCGACGAGGCGCGCACGCCGCTGATCATCTCCGGCCCCGTGAGCATGTCCACGCACCAGTTCGACAAGCTCCAGCCGCTCGTCGCCGCCCTGTACCGCAAGCAGGAATCGCTCTGCGACCGCCTGCTCCACGAGGCGAAGTCCGTCATCGACCGCCGCGACGAGGGAAAGGCCACCGACGAGGAGTTCGAAGACGCCATCCGCAAGCTCCTTCAGGTCAAGTTCGGAATGCCGCGCCACAAGCTGCTCGCCCATATCCTGGAGGATGCGGACATCCTGAAGCGCCTCGAGCGCTACGAATCCTTCGTCCGCAGCGACCAGAACCGCGGCATGCTCCAGGAGGTGCAGGAGGAGCTGTATTTCTCCATGGACGAGAAACAGCACGAGGCCGACCTCACGGAACGCGGCCGCAACACTGTCTCCCCGAACGACCCCGACGCGTTCGTGCTGCCCGACCTGCTGAACGCCCTGCACGACATCGACAACGACCCGAAGACGGACATCCAGACGAAGATCCAGCGCCGCCGCGCGTTCCAGGAAGCCTTCGCGGAAAAAAGCGAACGCCTTCAGAACATCTCCCAGCTTCTCCGCGCCTACTGCCTCTTCGAAAAGGACGTGGACTACGTCGTCATGGAGGGCAAAGTGCTCATCGTCGACGAGCACACCGGACGCATTCTGCCGGGCCGCCGTTTCAGCGACGGACTTCACCAGGCGCTCGAGGCGAAGGAGAACGTGAAGATCGAGAGCGAGACGCAGACGCTCGCCACGATCACGATTCAGAACTATTTCCGCATGTACAAGAAGCTCGCCGGCATGACCGGTACGGCGGAGACCGAGGCCACCGAGTTCCATCAGATCTACAAGCTCGACGTGGTCGTGATCCCGACGAACCGCCCGTGCATCCGCAAGGACGTGAACGACACGGTCTTCAAGACCAAACGCGAGAAATTCCGCGCCATCGTGGCGGAGACCGAGGCGGCGTACAAGCGCGGCCAGCCGGTCCTGCTCGGCACCATCTCCGTCGAGGACTCTGAGCTCGTCAGCCGCATGCTCCGATTGAAGAACATCCCGCACAACGTGCTGAACGCGAAGAACCACGCCCGCGAGTCCGAGATCATTGCGCTCGCCGGACGCCGCGGCGCCATCACGGTCGCCACGAACATGGCAGGACGCGGCACCGACATCAAGCTCGAACCCGGCGTGGAGGAGCTCGGCGGCCTGCTGGTCCTCGGCAGCTCGCGCCACGACTCCCGCCGCATCGACCGCCAGCTGCGCGGACGCTGCGGACGCCAGGGCGACCCCGGTATGTCGCATTTCTACGTGTCGCTGGAGGACAACCTGATGCGCCTGTTCGGTTCCGACCGCATCGTAACGATCATGGAGAAGTTCGGCATGGAGGAGGGCGAGGAGCTCCAGCACCCGCTCCTGAGCCGTTCCATCGAGACCGCCCAGCGCCGCGTGGAGCAGCACCATTTTTCCATCCGCAAGCGCACGCTCGAATACGACGACGTGATGAACAAGCAGCGCGAGGTCATCTACGGATTCCGCCACGACACGCTCTTCAAGGACGACAGCCGCCAGGCGATCTTCGATATCATCGAGATCGAGGTCGGCCGCCACGTGGAAGAGGCGTTCGCGGCCGCCACGGGCGACCTGAAGATCACCTACAACCGCGACATGCTCCTGGGCTGGCTGAACTACTCCTTCCCGTTCGGGTTCTCCGAACAGGACCTGCAGGTCGATTTCCAGGACGAGAAGGCTCCCGAACTGATGGTCGAACGCATCCTGAAGAAGGTGTTCGACATGTACGAGCTGAAGGCGTCCCTCGAAGACCCGGTCGCGCTGAAGTGGCTCGAACGCCAGATCGTGCTCGACGCCATCGACTCCCGCTGGCAGGAACACCTCCGCAGCATGGACGAGCTCCGCAGCAGCATCGGCCTCCGCGCCTACGCCCAGAAGGACCCGCTGGTCGAGTACAAGCGCGAGGCGTTCCGCCTGTTCGAATCGCTCATGAACGACATCGACCAGCAGATCATCGGCAAGATCTTCCGCTCCGCCACCAACCTGGCCGCGTTCGAACGCTTCATCCCGGCCGCGCGCCAGTACATCCTCAGCCACCAGACTGTCGACCAGCTGGGATCCACGACGGCCTCCGCCGAGCCTCAGGCTCCGGCCGATGCCCCGCAGGCCGTCCCCGCGCAGCAGCCGGGTGACGACGCCGCGCCCGAACCCGTGGTGCCGCGCCCGAATCCGGGCGTCCCGTTCCAGCGCGACGAAGCGAAGGTCGGCCCGAACGATCCGTGCCCCTGCGGCTCCGGCAAGAAATTCAAGAAATGCTGCGGTAAGTGACCGCGGCGGGCGGTGCATCGTGATTGGACGCAAAAACGTTTGTCTGCTTCTGATCGGGTGCGCCGCCGTTTTCTGCGTCCGCATGGCCGCCGCCGAGGATGAACTCCGCGAGAAAGCCCTCCTCGGCGACCCGGAATCCGAATTCGCGCTCGGCAACGAGTATTTCTACGGCACGGAGACGCGCAAGGCGAATCCCGTGCTCGCGGCGCATTGGTTCCGCAAAGCGTCCGACGAGATCCCCGAGGCGATGTTCAACTACGGAATCTGCCTGGACCGCGGGCTCGGCGTGGACCGCGATCCCGTCGCCGCCGCCGAATGCTACCGCAAGGCCGCCGAAGAAAAGTGCCAGCCGGCCGAGTTCAACTACGCCATGGTCCTGCTGAACGGTGTGGAGTTCCGCACCGTCGCCGAACGCAGCAAGTTCAAGGATTCCGACATCCCCGCCCGCGACCCGGAGAAGGCGCGCAAGACGATCCGTTCGCTCGCCGACCGCGGCTATCTGCCCGCCCAGGTCGAGCTGGCCGCCATTCTGATCTCGAACCGCGACGACGTATCGGCGAAGGAGGCGGAAAAAGCGTTCGAGCTGGTTTCCAAGGCCGTGAAGGCCCCCGACGCCCCCGCGCGTGCCTGGCGCGTGCTCGGCGACTGCTATTTCGCCGGGCTCGGCACTCCGCCGGACGGCGTGAAGATGATCGAGGCGCTGGAAAAGGCAGCGTCCAAAGGCAGCCTGGAGGCGCTGTCCCGCATGGGCTACTGCTACGAATTCGGCATCAATGTGAAATCCGACCCGAAGAAGGCGGTCGCGTACTACGAACGCGCCGCAAAGGCCGGGCTCCCCGCCGCCATGCTCAAATACGGCGACATGATCGCCTCGGGCGAGGTCGACGGCAAAGGTTCGGACGACGCGTTCGTCTGGTACAAAAAATCCGCCGAGGCCGACTGCCCCGAAGCCCTGTACCGTCTCGGCACGCTGAACCTCAACGGCATCGGCACCGAAAAGGACCCGGAACTGGCCGCGGAGCTCTTCTCCCGCGGCGCCCAGCTCGAACATCCGAACTCCCAGTACGAACTCGGCATGCTCTTCCTGAAGAAGGACGGACCGATCGCGAAGGATGACCGCGCCGCGTTCTTCTGGTTCAACCGCGCCGCCTCCCAGGGGTGCGCCGCCGCCCAGCGCCAGCTGGCCGTGTGCTACGAGAACGGCACCGGCTGCGACATCGACCTGGAGAAGGCGCTGGTCCTGTACCGCGAAGCGGCGAAGAACGGCGACGTGGAGGCCCGTAGGCGTTTGAACCGATGAACCTGTGAACCTGAATTTTCAACATAATCAAAACAATACCCTCCGCATCCGACCTGTTTTCATTTGGAGAAATTCCCGATATGCCATCCGACCCCAATTTCCATATCGTCCTGCATGCGCCTGAGATCCCCCAGAACACGGGGAACATCGGGCGCATCGCATGCTGCACGGAATGCCGCCTGCATCTGGTGAAGCCCATTTCGTTTTCGTTCGACGACGCCCACCTGAAGCGCGCCGGCATGGACTACTGGCGGCATGTGGACTGCATCATCCACGAGGATTTCGAATCCCTGCTGAAGACCGCCGCCGGGGCGCCGATGTTTTTCTTCTCGACCAAGGCGAAGCAGTGCTACTGGGAGTGCCCGTTCGAGCGCGGCTCCTTCCTGGTGTTCGGCAGCGAGAGCAGGGGGCTGCCGCAGTATCTGCACGACACGTATGCGCCGCAGTTCTACACCATCCCCATGCCGGGAAACTTCAACCGGAGCCTGAACCTGGCGAACTCGACCGCAGTCGCAGTGTACGAGGGATTGCGCCGGATCCTGCCGGGGACGGGGAAACAATCATAAAAGAAGGAGAATCTGCCGTGAACGAAGAGAAAATGCCGCAGGAACAGAAGGCGGGAACCTCTGCTGTGCCGGAAAATGCCGGATTCGCTGCCGGGTCCGCTTCTCCCGTCATGGAATCGGAGAAGCCGCCGGAGCCGGCCTGGAAAAAGACGCTGAAATTCGTGCTCCGGTTCGGTGTTTCCGCGGGCATCCTCGCCTACATCATCTGCACGCGCGACATCAAGTGGCAGGACTTCAAGCTCGTGGAGCCATGGTGCATCGCCGCCGGGTTCCTTTGCATCTACACCCAGCTTTCCCTGACCGCCGTCCGCTGGTTTACCCTGCTCCGGGCCGCCGGCGTGAAGTGCTCCTTCCGCGAGGCGTTCAGCCTCCAGATGCAGGGGATGTTCTTCTCGCAGTTCCTGCCGGGCGGCTCGGTCGGCGGCGACGTGGTGAAGGCGGGCATCCTCGCCACGCGGACGCCTCCGGGCGGCAAGTTCAACGTGGTGTTTTCCATCTTCGTGGACCGTCTGTGCGGCCTGGGCGCGCTGCTGGTCGCCCTGCTCGGGACGTGCCTCATCTGCCGCGACACGATCGCGCAGTTCCCGGAGGGGCAGCGCAACGGCCTGCTGGTGATGTGCGCGGTGTGCGGCGCGCTGCTGTGCGTGGTGATCTGCGTCTTCTTCAGCGACCTGCTGTACAAGGTCAAATTCTTCAAATTCTTCCTCGATATCGCCGACCGCATCACGAAGGACACGTTCAAGCGCGCCGCGGATGCCGTGGCGCTGTACCGCCGCAGCTGGAAATTGCTCCTCGGCTGGATCGTCGCCACCACGCTCGTCTTCTTCCCCGTGCTCAGCATGCCCGTGTGGCTGATGGCGAACGGATTCGAGAATGTTCAGGAAGTTGAATCCGCCCCGGGCGAAACTGCGCAGACGACGGAGCTGCCCGGGAGCATCGACGGGCTTGCGCCGGAAGCCATGCAGGAAGCCGCCCCGGCAGCCGCTGAACAGACGGCGGAGGTGTCCGAAATAAAACCGGACGAAGCCGTCAGGCCCGAGCCGAAACGGGACTTCCTCTCGTGCCTCATGATCTCGAATGTGAGCCAGACGATCGCGGCGATCCCCGGATCGTTCGGCGGCACCGGCACGCGCGACATCGCGGGCGCCGAGATGATGACCGCGATGGGATACTCCAAAAAGGAAAGCGGCGTGATCCCGATCCTCGTCACGATGCTGACGCTCCTCGTGGCGCTGTCCTGTTCCGTCTTCTTCGTCTTCGACCGCGGAAAACGCGCCGCGAAGCGGTGATTTTGCCGGAAACGCGCTTGCTTTTCCCTGAAAATGTGATACATTAGATTCGATACTTTTTTCAACCGCCGTACCCCCCCGACCGCAAACCGACATGTCCACCCGCATACAGAGCGAAACGACTCAGGATCTGCCGTCCAAAACGCAGGTCATCGAGCTTTTCCCGGCTCACGCGTCCAGCATCGCCGCCGATTCCCATCCGGGGTTCCAGCGCGAGCACAACGAGGACAGCTTCGGCACGTTCGCCGATCCCGGGAGCGGCTGCGCGCTGCTCTTCGTGGCGGACGGCGTCGGCGGGAATACCGGCGGCGAACTCGCCAGCCAGTTTACGGCGAGGAGCCTTCTGGCGCAGTGGAAGCGCTTTGCCGCGGGACGGACGCCCGCCGCGGACGAGACGGTCCGTTTCCTCCACGAGTCGCTGGAGGACATCAACCGGACCGTGTACGGCATCAACGCCGACCAGGGCACCCTCTCCGCGCCCATGGGCACCACGGTCGCCGCGGTCGCTCTGCTGCAGGACCATGTGGTGGTCGCGAATTCCGGCGACAGCCGCGTGTACCGGTTCCGCGGCGGCGGCATCATGGCTCTGACCGAGGACCATTCGCTCGTGCAGAAATGGATCCGCGAGGGCGTGATGACGGAGGCCGACGCGAAGGTGCACCCGATGGCGCACGTGATCTACAAGTCGATCGGGCAGCAGCGCCGCCTGGACCCGGACGTCCGCATCTTCGACCGGCGGCACGGCGACAAGTTCATCGTATGTTCCGACGGCCTGATGTGCCATGTGTCCGACCCGGAGATCCGCGACATCATGGAACGGAGCAAATCCGCGCAGGAAGCCGTGCGCCTGCTCATCTCCACCGCGCTGAAACGCGGCGGATTCGACAACGTCACCGTCGCCTGCTACTATCAGGCGTGACCGGCGCTCATTGTCGGCCCGTGTAGCTTTTCTGTTTCCCCGTAAGCCCTACGGGGGGCTCACTCAATCCGCCGGTGTCGGAGCCGTTTTCTGCCGGTATGACGTGTTTCGTTCCCGCTGCGGTTTTCACCATGCCGTAACGTTTCTGTCGCCGGGGGTCCGGTTGATGGAGATGCCGATGGATGTCCCGGCGGCGGTAACGGTCTTTTCCTTTTCGTCAATGGTGATCCGGACAGGCCAGATCTCCGCTTTCCCGTAATGCCCCCCGCACTTCAGGAAGACATAGATCCTCCTGGCAAAATACTCCACATCCATTTCCGGCTCCATCGGGATCTCGATCTCTCTTACCGTGTATCCCGTTTCCGGAGCCGTGTTGCTTCGCATGTCGAAGTCCTCCTGCGTTATGTCGGGGGAAGACTCCCGCAGCAGGAACAAGCCGTCGTCCGGGTCGTCCGAATGAAACCGTACGATGAACGCGACCGGACACGGCGCGCCATGGTAATAGCTTTTCGAATTGTACTGGCTGCCGTACACGATTTTGCCGTTTTCATACCGCTTGAAATCAAATTCAAAATATCTGGTGCTTTCCGGCAACGCACCGGAATCGATCGTTTTCTCCTGATAATCCTTGACGTCTCCTTTGTCGGACAGCCAGATCTCGCAAACCTGTTTCGTTTCATCTTGAATGTTGTACCAAACTTTGCCCCCGCCGCTTTGCAGATTCGCGACAGGGGTTTGTCTTTCTGCCATCCTGACCCGAATGCCGTGCTGGACATTGACTGCCCCTTTGGATTTATAGTCCAGGGTTTCCGAGTGATATCCGTTTTTGAAGAAAACGACTTGGACTTCAGTGAAACGCTTCTGCCGGATCTGGAACTTCGAATTCACGGTTTCCCGGTAATCCTTGTGCATATCCGGACCATTGAAATCCATGAGCTTCGGGCGGGAGAAAGTCACATGCATCGTGACGCCGTTCAGCGGATTGCCGGCATCGTCCGTCACGATCCCCTCGAGATCGAACCCGGATGAATTCCGTTCGGCAAGCTGTGCGTTGCCCATCAGAAGAACCACGGCAAGCGGAGGATACAGAGTCAATAACAGTCCGACCGCCAGGGGGAGGGTCGCGGCAATGGCAATGGCTATGATGCAGCCGGTTTTCTTTTTCATGGCAGGTCCTCAGACGGGTCGGGGTCAGTCGGCTTCGTTTTGGAGCAGGGCGGGATCAGTCTGCACCAGTGCGAGCCGGAATCCGAAGACGGAGGACCTGTCCGCAGTGATGTTCCGGAATGTGTAGGAGCGTTCGGTGTTGAATCCCACTTGCGCACTGCCGAGGAATCCGACGTCGCGAATGACGCATGTATCTTTCATTGCGGACGCCTCCGCATCCGTGATCGCGGCGTCCCCGTCGGAATGCCCGGAGTTGTTGAAGTCGATCGCATCCAGACACATTTCCTTCACGTTCCCGTTCATGTCGTACAATCCGAGTTCGTTCGGCTTCTTCTGTCCCACCGGATGCGTGCGGTTATTGTTGTTTTGCCGGAGGATCGAATAATCGCGCTCCTGCTGCCTGCCCTTCAGACTGACGTCGCCGGAGTTGTCGTTGTACCACGTCACGTCCTCCAGCTCGTCGCCGCCGCTGTACTTGTATCCCCTGCTTTTCGTTCCGCCCTTCGCCGCGAATTCCCACTGCGATTCCGTCGGCAGGGTGAATTTCCAGCCGGCGGGCGCTTTCCCCGATTCGTTCAGCTTCCGGCAGAATTCCATCACTTCATCCCACAGGACTTTTTCCACGGGCAGATCGTCCCCTTTGAAAGCGGACGGGTTCGCCTCCATCAACGCGTTCCACTGCGCCTGGGTCACCTCATACTGGCCGATATAGAAATCCTTCTTGAAGTTCACCGTGTGCTGCATGGCTTTGGAATTGACGCCTTCGCCCATCTGGAAACTTGCGCCTGCGGCGGTCACTTTCACCATCTTGAGCGGAACTCCCTCCGCCAGGTCGATGGTCAGAATTTCCGAAACGATTTCATCCTCGGGGGCTCCGGTTTTATCCTCGGGGGCTCCGGTTTTATCCTCGGAGGCTCCGCAGGCGGCAGACAGGATAATCAGGGAAACAGCGGCGAAGAAAACGAACGTTCTGCTGACGATTCGTGGGAACATGGTTCAGGTCTCCTTGGTGGTACTTGATCCGGTTGAATGCGGGGGATCGGGGTTAGTCTGTTGGGGTGGTGAGGGGGCAGCGCGGCGTTCCGTTCAGAAGAAGGATCTCAGGTTGGTGTCGCCGGGCTTCAAGTTCAGATACAGCTCAAGATAAAAGAAGCATTCGAGTTTGTCATTCAGCGCGCCGAGGTTTACGCCGGAACTGGTCCCCGCCTCACCGCACATGACGGAGAACTTCCCGTAATGGTTTCCGCAGCGGAACCACATCCACCGGTACCCGCCGCGCCAATGGACCGAGAACGATTTGCCGGACCCTGTGATCTGGAGCAGCTCCTCCACCGGGATGGAGACCTCCTTGAGCGTGTAGCCGTCCTTCGGTGCCTCGAAGCGGCGTTCAAGCGGTCTGAGCTTCTTCCACTCATCATCCACGATCTTGTTTTCTTCCCTGCTCCTCTTCTGATAGGCCTGGCGATCCGCGATCGGTTTGCCGTCGAACGGATGGTCTTTCAGGTAGCCGCCGTCCTCCATCACGATCATACCGTCCTCCGGGTCGTCGGAATGAAGACGGAAGATGTAGACCGCGGGGTATTTCGGCGATTCGCCCTTCTGGTCGACGACGCCGGGGAACTCCCGCGTGACAATCTCGCCGTGTTCGTCCCGCTGGAAATCGAGCTCCAGATATTTGCCTGCCTTCGGCTTCTCGTTCAGCGGGATGGTGACCATCTTCACCTGCCCGTTTCCATTTTTGCCCGAAACGGCACCGTCCAGGTCGCAATAGGTCTTTCTCTTTCTGCTCAGGTTGTATTCCAGTTTTTCACGCTGGAGGTCGCTTATTTCCGCAGTCGGCAGCCTTTTCTCCAGCACGACGCGCAGGGCAGGCTGTTTCAGCGTGTTTTCCTCGTTCTCGCCCATCCCGAATCCGGCATGGAAATGGAATGTTTCGAGGAAGTATTCCTGGTTGGAGAACTTGAGTTCGACGTCGTTGAATCCTTTCTTTTTGATCTCGAAGTCTCCGCTGACCACGCGCCGTTCGACTTCGTATTTGTTGTCCGTCATATAGGGCAAGACCGGCTTTTCATACCTGATCTCCAGCCGGACATTCTCCACCGGTTTGCCGTCCTCGTCCACGATTGTCCCTTTGATGTCGATTTCCAGTTCGTCCAGATTGGTCTGAAGCTGTCCCATCATCGCAGAAAAAGCCGCGGCTCTCTGCTCCTCGTCGGATGCGGGTTCCGCCGTTTTGGGCTGCGCGGGCGGAACAGAGGCGGCGAATGCCGCAGGGGATGCGGGGAATAAAAGAATGGCGCCGCAGAAGAGCGCGGCGATGGCGCTGACCGTTTTGTGTTTCATAATTAAATTCTCCGTGGTGTATCTCGAAGCCGTATCAGGGGCGAGTTTGCTTCTGTTGTTCCCGAAGGCGCCTGACCTCCTGTCCGGCGCGTACCAGGCGCTGGCGGACCAGATCGGTCTGCTCTTTTGTGGCGCCCGGCGTATTCGAGAGCGTTTTGAGCAGTTCTTTCAGTTCATTCTGGTCCTCGATCGCCTTCTGCAGCTGTTGTTTCAGTTCCGCTTCGGAGTCTTTCGCGTTGTTCGTGCGTGTGTCGTTCGAGGCGGGTTTGCCGCGGCCGACCTCCTTGCGCGGAGTGGAATCCGGGTCGAAGATGTTCCGCGCCACGATGGTCTTGATCTTGTTTTCCGGTGACACGGTCTCCTTTCGCGGCGCCGGATCGATCTTTCTTGCGATTACCACGGGGAAAGCGATAACGTCGTCGGAAATGGTCCTCCGCTGCGCTCTCACGATCTTCCAGTAAGGGATAAGCATGCGCTCGAAGTCAATATTGCGGTCCTGCGTCTGGAAGGTGAAGTTGCATGCCTCGTTGTTGAGCCGGAACTCGGTCACGAGCGCATCGTCCGGGAGCACGAGAGACAGATTGTAAAGCAGGGAGAGAACATCCGTGGCGCCGACGGCAGGCGCTTCGTTATCCATCCGTTCTCCGTTCGCCGATGCGGAGGAACCGGCTGCCGGAGTGTCCGTGATGGCGCGAATCCGTCCGCTCAGGCGGAACGCCTTGCCGGAGGCCGCAGCGGACGCGCCGTCCTGCTGTTCGGCCGCGATACGTTTACGGGCGGAATTGACGCGGAGTTCGAGGCGATGCCAGGAAAGATGCGGCATATCCTTCTCGATTTCGCGGATGAAGCGGACGATTTTGGCATATTCGTCGACGATTGCGAGATCGAGGTCGGCGTAGGAATGAACGGCGTCGATCGGCGTGAACTGGACTTCGCCGAGCGGCCGGAGTTCGGCTTCCGCACGTTTCGCCGCTTCGTTGACGAGCCTGGGGAGCATGACTTCGGGCTTTCCGTCGCGCGACGCGACCCAGAGGGGCAATCCCGCGAAGATGTCCGGTTCCTTCCGGTCGCCGGGGTCGGTCTGTTGTACCCGTTTCGGGGGATCCCCCGTTACCGTTTCGGAAAGGCCGGACGAGCTCAGGCGATACGTTCCTTTTTCCATATCGTATTGGAACTCGTTGCCCCAGGGATCCAGCGGGACCTTCGGCACGATGTAGGGACCGTCCCAGCGCGGGTCGTTGTCGAAGTTCTTTTCGAGGCAGCGCAGACTGGAGGGATAGGTCCCGACGTCCAGCCTGTAGACTTCCAGCGCGTCGTCGAGCAGCTGGATCTGCTTTTTCGCCAGTTCAGCCTTGTCATCGGGATCTTTTTTAGCTTCGTTCTTTGCTTCGGTTTTGTTCGGGACGTTCCGGATGATCCCCTCGGGCCGCTTGTATTCGCGATAGAAATTGCCTTCCGAAACGTTCCTGTCGCCTTCCTTCCGGTTCAAGACCACCTGCTCGATCCTTACTCGGACCTGAAGTAACTTTTCCCGACCTATGTCGTGACCGGCGGGCCAAACCAAGATCGTTCCGTAGCGCTGACCGCATTTCACGAAGGCAAACTGGTAGTTTCTCCCCTCAGCGCCTCTTTTTCCGAAATCGAACACGAGTTCCTTCCGGTAGCCTGTTTCCGGCGCGGTCGGATAACGTTTCTCGTATTCTACCCATTTGACAAACCCCGTTCCCAATTTGTCCACAGCGATGAAACCGTCTTCGGGATCGTCGGAATGGAGCCGGATGATGTACGAGGCCGGGCACGGGGTATCCTGAAGCATCCCGTCGAACAGGACTTCGCCGTTTTCGTCCCGCTTGAAATCCAGTTCGATATATTTCGTCAGTTCCGGTTTCGTCTTCAGGTCGAACGACTGCATTCCGATCCGCTTTTCCTCCACATATTCCTCCTCGTCATATTCCTCCTCCTCGTCATCTTCCGAAATGGCAGTCCTTTTCGGTTTTTCCGGTTTTTCCGGCTTTTGGTCGAACGCGGAAAGATCGCAGACCGTTTTCTGTCCTTTTTCGAAATCGTATCGCAGCGTTCCTGAGGTCCCGACCAGGTCGGCAGCGGGGACGCCCTTGAACATTTTGACCTGGATGTCCTCTTTCATCCGGAGTTTCGGATCGCCCTCGCCGGTGGAGTTCGACACTGCGTGAAGGGACGCCTCCGCAGAATTCATCATCTCGATGAGATTAAATCCATAACCCCTGTCTTCGATATAATAGCCGTCCTTCAGGAAACGGAGTTCAAGCCTCGTCCAGCCTTTTTCCTGAATGCGGAATTTGGAATCGACCGTCTTCTTCTCGTTTTTTTCCTCCTTCCCGCCGCTTAAGAGCAGTTTGACGTCCGGGCGCGACCGTTCAAGCTCCATCGTGACGCCGTCCAGCGGCTTGCCGTCGGTGTCCGTGATGGTGAACCGAAGGTCGAATTCCGAAGCGTCGATCCGGTTTTGCAATTCGTTTATGAAGCTGGCCCACGCCTCTTTTTCCTTGTCTTCCGTCTGCGCCTGCAGGGCGAACGCTGCCGCGAGAAGCGGGATCGCGATCAGGGCGATGATCCAAGCGTTTTTGTGTTTCATATCGGGTCCTCCGGGTGTGTTACAAGTCTTTCTGCCGGACGGCGGTGATGCCGTGCTGAATCAGTTCAAATACAATCCATCCTATACAATATCGCTTTTTTACGAAAAAGCAAACGGAAAAAACGCCTTTGCAAAAAACTCTTGTCTTTCGATTTTTCCGAACTCAGACAAGCTCAAAAAAGTCCGCAATCCTCCGCGGGCATGGATGCGGCAGATGTCGGATGGGACGAATCGGGCAAATAGGGCGGATAAGGAAGACAGGACAGAATCCCCCGTGACTGCTGAGGCGACAGGGGGGATTATATTGATAACTTGCCTTCGAAACAAAGCAAGATTTCAGTGAATCTGATATGTCAGGAGTGGGTCGGGAGCCGGAAACGGCATGTAGTGTTGATATCTTGTCTTTAAAATAAACCAACTTTTCAATGAAAACGGCTTGACAAAGGTGTTTTACGGTATATATTATTGGTAACTCGGATTTAAAACAAGGCAACTTTTCAATAAGAGGGGCCGACAAATGGAAATCAGACGCGACCTGTACCTGCAAAAACTGATCGACCGGCAATGGAACGGAATGGTGAAGATCATTACCGGGATCCGGCGCTGCGGCAAATCCTATCTCCTCCGCACCCTGTTCAAGAATTATCTTCTGTCGCAGGGCGTGAGCGAGGAGCAGATCATCCACCTGGAGCTGGATCAGGTAAAGAACATCCGGTACCGCAATCCTCTGGAACTCGCGTCGTATGTTCACGGCCTCATTGACAGCCGGCCGGGACGTTTTTATCTCTTCATCGACGAGATCCAAATGTCGGAGCCGGTGAAGAATCCGTATCTGCCCGGCGCGAAAAAAGTCACGTTCTACGATGCGCTGAACGAGTTCAGGGAAATCCCGAATCTGGACGTGTACGTGACCGGCAGCAACTCAAAAATGCTTTCCAGCGACATCCTGACCGAATTCCGGGGGCGGGGCGATGAGATCAGGATCCATCCGCTGACCTTCTCGGAGTTTTATTCCGTTGCGGGCGGCGACCGGGAAAAAGCGTTCGAACAGTACGCGTTCTACGGGGGGATGCCGCTTGCCGTGAGCCAGAAGGACGACGCTTCCAGAATGGCATACCTGGAATCGTTGTTTTCCGAGCTGTATCTGAAGGACATCGTGGAGCGGAAACACATCGAACACCCGGAAGAGCTGTCGCAGATACTGGACCTGCTGTGTTCCTCCGTCGGTTCCCTCACCAACCCCTCGAAAATCGCCAATACCATCCTTTCCCGGAAACATGTCGATATTTCCGCGAACACCCTCAAATCCTACATCGAGCACCTGAAGGATTCGTTCCTGTTCACCGAGTGCAGGCGGTACGACGTCAAAGGGAAGGCCTATTTCGAGTATCCCATGAAATACTACTGCGAGGATGTCGGGCTCCGCAATGCGAGGACCGGATTCCGGCAGATGGAGCTGAATCACATCATGGAGAACATCATCTGCAATGAACTGCGCGTGCGCGGGTTCGCCGTCGATGTCGGGATCGTTTACGACCGCGTCAGGAACAAAAGCGGAAATCATGTCCCCGTCCAGCGAGAAATCGACTTCGTCGCGTCCAAAGGCAACCGGAAGTTCTACATCCAGTCGGCTTTCGAGATGGCGACCGGCGCCAAACAGGAGTCCGAGCTCAAACCGTTTGCCCTGACCGGCGATTCCTTCCCGAAGATCATCGTCCGGCGGGATGTCGGCAGGCGGTGGTACGACGAAACCGGCGTCCTGCACGTCGGCCTGACCGATTTCCTGCTCGACAGGTCCGTGCTCGAATGATCGCGGCTTGATGAGGTCGCGGAGGCTTTTTACGGGACTTCGAGGTCCTTCGGCATGGAGCAGAAGTTTTCGATGCCGGTGTCGGTGATGAGCACCAGGTCCTCGATGCGGACGCCGCCGATGTCGTGGTAGTACAGGCCGGGTTCGACGGTGATCACGTTTCCGGGGCGGAGCAGCTCGTAATTGCGGGCGGAGAACCGGGGCTGTTCGTGGATTTCGAGCCCGACGCTGTGGCCGAGCCCGTGGAAATATCCGCAGGGGTAGCCCTCGCTGTCGACGCCGGTCTTGAACCCCGCTTCGGCGAGCGAAGTGATGCAGAAGTCCTGCATGAGTCCGCACTGGACGCCGGGCTTAAGCTTCGCCTCGACCGCCTCGTTCACATAGCGGACGGCCTTGTACATTTCGAAGAGGCGCTTGGGCGCTTTGCCCTTCACGAACGTGCGGGTCATGTCGCCCCAGTAGCCGTTGACGTCGCTGCGCGGGAAGATGTCGGAGACGACGGGCGCGCCGGCCTTGATCGGGCCGCTGCCGATGCAGTGCGGCAGGGCGGAATCGGGCCCGCAGGAGATGATGGTGCCGACGGCGGAATAGGATTTGCGCTTGAACTCGGCCTCGACCTCGGCGCGGATGAAGTCGCAGGTCAGGACCTTGCCGTGCCATTCGAGGAAGCCCTGCGAATTGACCGTGGACTCGGCGATGAAGTCGCGCACCTGGTACTGGGCCTCCTGCGTGGCGGTCTCCGCGGCGCGGATTTTCTCGATCTCGTCGGGACGCTTCACGGCGCGTTCGGGGAAGAACGGCCCGAGGGCCATTTCGACTTCGATCCCGGCGGCGCGGAGCTTCTCGGCATAGACCAGGGGGAAGCGTTCGGGCACCTGCCAGCGGGTCACGCCGTAGACCTTGCTGATGGCGGCCACGAGGCAGCGTTTGCAGTCCTGCGGAGCCTGCTTCAGGACGTCGGCGAAATCGACCACCTCGACGCCCGGTCGGACTTCCTGCCGCGCACGCGCAAGCTCGAGCACGGACACGAACGCATAACGTTTGCCCCCGATCTCGGCATAGATGAATTCGTCCGGGGCGAAGAATCCGGATCCGTAGACGAGGTCGGCGGATTCGGCGGTGGTGGCCGCGATCAGGCGGGCCTGGGCGTTTTTTTCCATCAAAAAAGAACCTGTTCGCTTGAAAAAGAATGAAAATGAAGTTAAATTGAATGATACACTTTAATATATCACACACCGTAAAAAAATCAAAAGATTCTTATGACGATTTCCAGTACACCTGTCGGCGTCGGCGTCTCCATCACCATCATCGCGCTCGGATCCTACCTCGTCGGGGCCGTCCCGTTCGGTTTCCTCATCGGCAAGATGAAGGGCATCGACATCCGGAAGCACGGCAGCGGCAATATCGGCGCGACGAACGTGACGCGCGTGGTGGGCAAAGGCTGGGGCCGCCTCTGCTTCTTCCTCGACTTCCTGAAGGGCGCGTTCCCCGTGATCGCGGCCTCCATGCTCTCCACGCGCGAATCTTCACAGTTCGTGGTGGAACACCTGCCCGAATGGCTGAAGATGGAGCCGTGCCTCCCCGATCCCGCCGGACTGCTGGCCTGCGTGGCGGCGTTCGCGGCGGTCTGCGGGCACATCTGGCCGGTGTACCTGAAATTCAAGGGCGGGAAGGGGATTTCGACTGCCGCGGGCGCGATCCTGGCGCTGAATCCGCTGTCGCTGATCTCCGCCGGCGTCGTGTGGGCGGTGGTCTTCTTCGCCTCGCGCTACGTGTCGCTGGCAAGCATCGCCGCCGCCGTGTCGATCGCCGTCTTCTGCGTGGTCTTCCGCCTGGCCGGGCTTTCGAATGCGACCCGGCCGGAGATCCTTCTGCTCTTCCTGCTTGCCGCATTGGCCGTGACCAAGCACGCGTCGAACATCAAGCGGTTGCGCGAGGGGACGGAGAATAAATTCGAACGCAAGAAGAAGGCGGCTCCGCTGTCGCTTGCCACGCTTCAGGACAGTTCCGCCATCCATGCCGCGGTGCTGGGCGACGGCGCCTGGGGCACCGCGCTGGCGCTGACGCTCCACGCCAACGGCCACAAGGTGAAGGTGTGGGGCGCGTTCCAGGAGAACATCGACGCCGTGAACCGCGACCATGAGAACAAAAAGTTCCTGGCGGGCGTGCCGATCCCGGACGATCTGGAGTTCACTTCCGACATGGAATCCGCGGTGAAGGACGCGCGGCTGGTCGTGCTCGCCACGCCGTCGCAGTACCTCCGCGGCGTGCTCCAGAAATTCAAACCATACCTGAACCCCGACACGCAGATCGTCGTGGACATCGTGAAGGGCATCGAGGTCAGCTCGCTGCTGACCATGAGCGAGCTCTGCCGGCAGGAACTCGGCCCGACGCATTACGTGGCGCTCTCCGGGCCGAGCCATGCCGAGGAAGTCGCGCGCCGGATCCCGACTTTGGTCGTGACCGCGTGCGAGGACCGCGATATCGCGGAGTACGTCCAGCGTATCTTCATGAACGATTTCTTCCGCGTGTACACGTCGTACGACGTGGTCGGCGTGGAGCTGGGCGGCGCGCTGAAGAACATCTACGCCATCGCCGCCGGATTCGTCGACGGCTGCGGCCTGGGCGACAACACCAAGGCCGCGCTGATGACGCGCGCTATCGCCGAGATGTCCCGCCTGGGCAAGCGACTCGGCGGACAGAGGGGCACGTTCAGCGGGCTGAGCGGCGTGGGCGACCTGATCGTGACCTGCACCAGCCGTCACAGCCGCAACCGCTACGTCGGCGAGGAGCTCGGCAAGGGGCGCAAGATCGACGAGATCATCCGGTCCATGAACATGGTCGTGGCCGAGGGCGTGAAGACCTGCGAGGCGGCCTACGAGCTCTCCGAACGCTGGAACGTCGAAACGCCGCTGATCCACGGCATCTACGCCGTGATCCATGACGGCCGCGACGCGCGCGAAGTCGTGCATGGGCTCATGACCCGCAAGGCGAAAAACGAGGAGGAGTGAGGCGCGCCGGAAACGCGTGTCCTTCCTCCGCCGGGAAAAAGGAACGGACGGATCGAAAAAAAGCCTCCGGGTTTTCGCCGGAGGCTGAAGGTCGTGGTTGTTTCCGTCCTGCCGCATGCCGGATTCCGGCAATTCAGGACAGGAGATGGAAACGGGTTCAGTATGGATTCGGACCGAATTCGTTGTCCTCGTGCTTTCCCTCATACATGAAGAGCAGGAAAAGGGAAAGAGGTGCGCCGACCCACCAGAAAAGGATCGTGACGATCCAGCTGAGCCACGGGTGTTTGCTGTTCCAGATTTTCTCAATGACACGGTTGCAGGAAGAATCCAGATCCAGCAGATAGACCAGATAGATGACCGGGAGTCCCAGGACATTCAGATACATGAGCCAGAACCCGCTCATTCCCAGGTCGTGCAGGCGCCGGACCGATACGGCGAGGAGAGGGATCAGCAGGATGAGCACGATCACCACGAAGGCCCCCTCGAGAACCGCAGCGGTCGATTCATCTTCGGCATGACTGATCGCCACAGAGAGAAGCACCAGAAGGATGTTGAAGAGCACCACATAGCCGATAAGATACGACCAGAATTCCTTTCTTTTCGCCCTGCCGTAAAAACTGAACGGGTTCTTGCTGGGAAGATGGTAGGTGGAACTTTGAGAGCTGCAAGTCTTCGGGGAAGACAGTTTTTGCTCCGCTTCCTTCAGGCAGATGGGACATACCGATGTTTCGGGGTCGAGCTGGGATCCGCAGTTTGGACAAATCATTTTTGTTCCTTTCTCGTTTTCAGTTGGTTGAAAAGGGGGTTAGTAGTATTTGATGGTTGCGTGTTATTCTGTTTGTTGTCCGGGTTGCCATGATTACTCACGCGCTGCTTCCGCGCGTTTATGCCATTTTTCCGCTTCGGCCTCGTCCTGTTCCACACCTACGCCTTTCTCATAGCAGTCGCCAAGCCACTTCATCGCATTCGTATTGCCGTTTTCCGCGGCCTTTTTGAACCATTTGAAAGCTTCGGCTTTATCGGTTTTCACGCCGTTGCCATCGTGATACATCCAGGCGAGGTTGTTCATTGCGATCGTTTCGCCGTTTTCCGCTGATTTTTTATACCATTTGACCGCTTCGGCCTTATTTTCTTCCACCCCGTCGCCGTTCTCATACTTCCAACCAACCGGGAGGAATGCATCCTCTTTGCCGTTTTCCGCGGCCTTTTTGAACCATTTGAAAGCTTCGGCCTTATCTTCCTTCACGCCGTCGCCAAGATCATACATCAAAGCGAGGTTGTACATTGCAGTCGTATTGCCGTTTTCCGCCGCCTTTCTAAACCATTTCTCCGCTTCAATCTTATCTTCTTTCACCCCGTCGCCGTGATCATACTTCCAACCAACCGGGAGAAATGCATTCTCCTTGCCGTTTTCCGCGGCCTTTTTGAACCATTTGAACGCTTCGGCCTTATCTTCCTTCACCCCGTCGCCGTGATCATACATCAAAGCGAGGTTGTACATTGCGGTCATATTGCCGTTTTCCGCTGATTTTTTATACCATTTGACCGCTTCGGCCTTATTTTCTTCCACCCCGTCGCCGTTCGCATACTTCCAGCCCAGCGGGAGCATTGCATCCGCATTGCCGTTTTCCGCGGCCTTTTTGAACCATTTGAACGCTTCGGCCTTATCTTCCTTCACCCCGTTGCCGTTTTGGTATTTTTCGCCGAGTCGGTACATTGCGTCCGTATTGCCTTTTTCAGCTGCCTGTATGTCTATATCCAGCCATCTTTTATTTCTGGTTTCCTCTGCAAGCTTAGACCATTTCTCCGCTTCGTCCTTGTCCCGCCGTACTCCGGTGCCAAAACTGTAGCATAATGCAAGCTGATCCATCGCACCCGCGTGGCCTTTTTCGGCGGCCTTTTTATACCACTTGGCCTCTTCGTAGGCATCCATTCTCACGCCATTGCCCTGGCCATAGCAGAAGCCGATCCGATACTGCGCATCGGCATAGTCCTTGTTTGCGGCCATCAGATACCATCTGAACGCTTCGGCCTTATTTTCTTTCACGCCCTTGCCGTCCTCAAAGCATTTGCCAAGCTCGCACATCGCTTCCACATCGCCTTTTTCGGCGGCCTTCAGCGTATCACTGACATCTTTCATGGAATCAATGAAAGCCTTGGCGTCCTGATTCCCGCCTTTTGCTGCTTTTCGATACCATTTGACGGCTTCGATCATATCGATATTGAGATCCTCGACTTCATAATAACTTCCATACCCGAAACGATAGCTTTCGCCGACCTTGTACATCGCGTCCGCATTGCCGTTTTCGGCTGCCTGTTTGAACCATTTGAGTGCTTCGCTCCTGCTCTCGTCCACGCCCTTGCCTTCCTCATAGCAGAGACCGACCTGATACTGTGCCCCGGCATGGCCCTTGTTTGCGGCGAGGGCGAACTGCGTTACCGCCGTTTTGTAATCCTGGGCGACAAGGGCGGCCTGGCCCTGTTCGTATTCATTCTGGCCTTTCTTCCCGACCTTCCCGCAGGAGGTGGAAAGCAGCGCCGCCAGGACGCAGACGGAAACGCCAATGATGATTCGGCTGCTGTTTCGGTTGAGTTTCATGTATCATCCTTTCATTTCGGTTATGATTGAGTTGAACAGGAAAAGACGCAAGAAAGCCGCCGCATCGGGGCGGATGCGGAAGCGCACGGGATCCGGAAAGGGAGAAAACAGGGAGACCGGAAACGATCTGCCGGGTTGAAGCGAGCCTTTATTAAAACAAAAGAAAGGCTTGCGTGCATCACAGGGGCATTTGCCTCAGATCGAGGGGAATTGAACAGGGAAAAAAATGGGGCGGAGCAGCACGCCTGATTTCGTGCGGATGTCGAACAGAAACTGTGTTTGCGATTCGTCATCATGATTCCGTTTATTGTATTCCATCCGTTAATATAACGCCCGAAAAAAAGAATACAAATGTTTTTTTTTAAAAAATACTTGGTTTTGAAAAAAACACGTTTTTTCCATTCTTTTTGCATTGTTCGGAAAAAGTGCGGATTTCTCCCGCTGGAAAACGTATGCGTTTTTTCGGGAGACATGGTTCCCCTTTTCCCCTGGTCAGACAGGTTTTATAGGTCCCTATAAGTCTTGTTTTCAGCGGGCTTCGGCTTGTCCGCGAGCACTCCCCCCGACGAAAAAAATCCCCGGCTCCGAGCATGTCGGGACCGGGGAAGGATCATCGAATGCCGTCCGCGCCGCAGCATGGCGGCGGGTCCGGCATCATGAAGAGAATTTCTTACTTTTTGAACGTGTCGTTGATGGCGTCGCCGACGGCGTCGTTGGTGTCCTTGGCGGCCTCTTCGGCCTTCTTGGTGAACTTGTGCACGCCGGATTCGGTGCTGTCGATGGCCTTGTCGAGCTTTTCGCCGGCGGTCTCCTTCTTTTCGCAGGAGGTGGCGAGCGTCATGGCGCAGACTGCGGCCGCGACGACGGTGAGCGTGAAGAGCATTTTTTTCATGGTGATATGCCTTTCGATTGGTTGTTGGTATGTGCTGGAAAGCCGGATCGGGAATCGCGGTCACTCGGCTTTCTTTTTGGGCTTGATGGTGAGGATGAACCCGAGGGCGAGGCTGAGGTACGCGCTCATGAGGACCTGGTAGTTGGCGGGGAGCGAGAACGTGATGGTGTGCGCCGGGATCCAGAAGACGACGATGCTCTTCAGCAGATAGGAACCCCAGACATGCTTGTCGATGCCTTCGAGGAATTCGCCGCCGCCGAGGAAGCGCTTCTTGTTGATGCAGGTGTTCCAGTATTCGTGGCTGAGCATCATCGGGAAGCAGAAAATGAGGTTGGCCCACAGAGAGGTGGAGAAGCCCTGGAAGATGGTCTGAACCGTTTTGTTGCTGAAATGGAACGGCCAGACGGGGGAGGGGGCGCCGGTGGCGTGATTGATGGTCATGAGGGAGCCGATGCCTTTGCCGAAAATCGCGAATGCGATGGTGAAGAGCATGCCGTACACGCCCCAGACGATGAACTTCAGGAAGAGGCCCGGGGTCTTCCAGCTTCCGGTCTTGCCGCGCACCTTGATCATTTCACCGAACGTGGCGAGGAGTCCGACCTTCAGGAAGCCGGAGATGTAGGGGTATTGTCCGACGACGCTGCCGAAGTTCTTGAGGCCGTCTGTGGAAAAACCGACCCAGTGGATGCCTTGTGACTGGAGGCTGAGATTCAGAGAAGAATCAAAATATTTCCACGGGAAGAAGACGACGAGGCAGGTATAGGCGAGGAAGTAGATGACAGCAAAGATGTCGCCGATTTTGAATTTCATGTTAATCGTTTCCTTTTGTGAATGTTGGGGAAGAAAAACTATTAACTATAACATAGCATAAAAAACGCAAAAAATCAAGTCGAACCGCCGAAAGATGCGGAAAAATGGATGCCGTTGCGCCGCGCGGCGGACAGGTTCAGAAGGCGTGAACGATCCACCAGCCGATTCCGTACAGCAGTTCGGCGGGCAGCAGGACGATATCCAGGACGAGACCGCCCAGGCAAAGGAAAGAGTCGAAGCCGTTCCTGCCTGGTTTGTCATCCTGTTTCGCAATGGCGTCGAATTCCTCTTCGAACGGTTCCAGATTTTCCGCAGGCCTTCCGAGTGTGTCAACCAGGGGGGCTTGCGGATTATGGTCTCTGCCGGAGGTCAGCATCCGATAGCGGTTTCCCTCGTTTCCGAGAGGAAACACAAGGACCGCCATCTGGGGTTCCGGCGTAACGAAAAACGGCTCGGACAGAGACGGCAGATCGTGGGGATTGACCTTCAGCAGGAAGGTGTCGCCCGGCCGGATGCGATCGTTTCCCCTGCCGGGGCCCGGACCGTTGCCGGAGCCCGTTTCCGTATCGGAACCGTCCATGGCGGATCCATCTTTGCCGAGGCGTTCCAGCGGGCAGGAAAAAACCCTTTTGTGTTCCCACCACGGTTCGTTCATTCCATCCAGGGTATACCGATAGGCGATCAGCTGGGACGGATCCTCCTCGACCACCAGGGTGAAGAGGAACATTCCGTCCGGGACCGGATCGACCGGGATCCGTTTCCCGAATTTCCGGCCTTGCGTTGTCCTGGCCCAGTCGCCCCAGGCATCCTTGTGCCAGATCCTCTGCACGGAGGAATAGACGATCTCCCGGCCGTCGGAGGACAGGTCGTAATGACGGCGGTCCAGGTCGGATAATCTCGGGTCGGTGTATTTCCACGCCCGGACCGCGCAGCAGCCGCCGGTGAAGCAGACGATGACAAGGGAAACGGCGAGATACCCGAGGAACGCGAACAGGCATGACCGAAGCCGTTTTCGTTTTCGGATCGTTTTGGGGCGGTTTCACTGGAGATGGATCGCTGCATGATTTGTTTCTCCCGGATCAAGGAACGATATGTCCTAAAAAACACCTTTTCCGTGTTTGTCAAGCGGTGAAACCAACTTTGTTCTTTACGATTCCAATGACTTGATCAGGCTTTCCATGTCGTGGAAGACCGGTGCATCGGGATCGTTTGCGAGGCGATGCCCCTCCGCGATGGCGTCCACCGTTTCCTGGTTCACATGCGACTTTTCATTGTGTTTGTTTTCTTCTTCTTTGTCCATAGGGAAAGCTCCGAAGGTTAAAGCTCCGCGCTGATGTTCCGGCCGCGGGAGTCGCGCAGGAAGAACGCGGCGACGGCGGCGGGGACCGCGAGGATGAGGCAGATCGCGAGGATGAGTCGGAAGGCAGGCGGGGCGGCGAGCAGGGAATCCGCGGCCTTGAACCGGTCGAAGATCGAGCCGGCGACCTGCGAGAGGACGATGATCAGGATGTTCGCGCAGAAGTTCACGAACGCGATGGCGCTGGCGGAGAACGCCGCGGGGACGAATTCGCGGCAGGCGGAAATGTGGATGCAGGTGAAGCCGTAGCCCGCGCCGAGCAGCAGGAACCCTGCCCGGGCGGCGTGAAGCGCGGAGCCCACGGGCAGGAACGTCCCGGAGAAGAGGACGGCGCATCCGAGGGCGAGCAGGGCGCATCCGGCGGCCTGGAAGACCTTCCGGCGGTTGCCGAAGAGGAAGCTGACGGACCCGGCGAAGATCATTTCGATCATCACAAGGGTGTTCATGACGCCAATGGCGCCGGCTTCGGCGCCGCAGACGTCGGAGAGGTATTTCTTGCCGAAGACGCTGAGGCAGGACCAGTAGATCACGATCCCTGTGGCGGCGCAGTAGAACACCCCCACGCACTGCGGCTTCTTCAGCTGGACGAGCATCTGGCTCCATGGGAACGGCTCGCGTTTTCTGACCCCGGCGGCGTTCCGGGCGGCGCGGGCGGAACAGAGCAGGCATGCCGCGACGGCGACGCCGCATGCGGTCGTCAGGTGGTTGCACCAGCGCAGGATGGTCTGCCAGGGGTAGTCGGCGGCGAGAGATGCGAACGGGGAGGAGCCGAGAAGCGTGCCGCCGTAACTGAAAATGTAGAAGACGCCGATGAGGACGGAGAAGTATTTGCGGTCGAACTCCATGTCGAGGAACTTGAGGAGCGTCAAATAGCCGATGGTACGGCCGCCGCCGTTGAGGAATGCCCCCGCGTAGATGACCGGGAGCTGCGTGAAGGTGTACAGGAGCCATTCGCCGAAGACCTGCAGGACGATGCCCGCGAGGATGACCCGCCGCCAGCCGAACCGGTCGGTCAGGATGCCCGAAATGCCGAGAAACGCCATGCAGCCGAAAACGCCCGCGCTGGAGATGCCGGACGTCTGGGCGGCGGTGATGTGCAGGGATTCACGGATCCGGTCATACACCATGCCGGGCACGCCGGCGCGCGTGGCGGCGCCGACGGCGTAGACCACGGCGGCGAAGAAGAACAGGAGCAGAGTCGAAAGGGGGATCTTTTTCATGGGGCGTCAAGGGGCCGTGTTGGAATCGTCATGAAGGAAAGCGGGAGGAAATGATTGAAAAGACGGAATATAATATAATCCGCTCAAGATAGAAACAAAAATAATCATTCGGTATAGTTTGATAAAGAAAAGTTATCGATGTGCCGTATATGCACCAGGTCAATCAAAACTGCAGGGGATCCGCGTCCGGGATCGAACCGCGGAAGCCCGGACGGAGGCGTTCTGCAATGCGGTCGCCTGCTTCGCCGCCTGCGCGATGCGGGGTGACAAAGCAGTGTTGTTTATCCGGGGAGGGCGTCGGGGAAGGTCTCGCGCAGTACGCGCATCACGCCGTCATCCTCGTTGGACGGCGCGCGGAACCGTGCGGCGGCGAGCAGGTCGGGATGCCCGTTCGCCATGCCGTAGCTGAACCCGGCCTGCCGGATCATTTCGAGATCGTTCGGGTAGTCGCCGAACGCCATGCACTGGTCCGGCGCGAGCCCGAGGCGCCGCTGGAGGAATTCGATTGCGATGCCCTTGTTCACGTCGGAGCGCATGATGTCGATCCAGCTCTGCCCCGCCAGCGTGACTTTCAGCCGGTCCCGGAATGGCGCGAAATGCGGCTCGCAGCGTTCCGCGGCGCTCACGGGGTCGAACACCGCCACCTTCACCACGGAGTCGCCCGCGGCGGCGACGGCGGCAAGCGGATCGTCCGCGAACGTGCGTTTCCGGTAGTAGATCGCGGTATTCTCGCGTCCGACGGGATCGCACGCGCTGTCGATATACGCCGACTGCACGCCGCACAGGACCGTGGTCGCCGGGATCGCCGAGCCGGTCCGGTAGAGCGCGGGCAGGATGTCGTCCGGGAGCGGGCGGCAGAAGATGTTTTCCGCGCCGTCGAACACGAGCCCGCCGTTTTCGGAGAAGAAGAAGAGCTTGTCCGCGATGCCGGAGAACATGGCGGCGAGGTTGAAATACTGGCGTCCGCTGGCGATGACGAACCGCACGCCGCGCGGATACAGGGCGTCCACCATGGGGACGAAATCCGGGGGGACTTCCTTGCGGTCGTTGAGCAGTGTGCCGTCCAGGTCGACGGCGATCAGGCGGATGTCGGGGCGCATGCGGACGGGGTCACGGCTCGACGATGTCGTCGAGGCGGAATTGTGCGGGCAGGATGTCCTGGCTGCGCACCCATGCCTTTACCGTGGGTTCCAGCAGGAAATCCTCCAGCGCCTGGTCCTTCGCGAATATATGGTCGCAGTAGGGGCAGCGGGGAAACGACTCGACGTCCGGCTGGGCGAGCATTTCGCCGCAGACGGGGCAAATGAGGAAACGCTGTTCGCCGTCCTCGACCGGAGGGACCGGGGTGATCGGAACATGGATTGCAGGGCGGATCATTTCAGTACATCATCCTTTCTTTCAGTCATCTTGACTCGGCGCAGCGTGACTGTATTCCGCACATCAGACGGGAAACGCCGCTCCCTATTAACAATATAGCCCGCGCGCGGCTTTTTTCAACCCGCGCCCGCCTGTTTTTTCGAAAAAAGAAATAAAGCGGGACGGATGCGGGAAGCGGTCGGCGGTCGTCATTTCCCCGGGCGGTTGCCGTAGGGGAAGAAGAAGATCCGGCCGCCGGTTTTGCCGTCCTCGACGGAGCGTTCGAAGAGGCCGCCGAGGAAGGACCACTCGTGGAATCCGGGGGCGTCCTTGGTGGTGATGAACGGGAAGATGAACTTGCGGGTATTCACGCCGTCGGTATCCATGTTGTAGAGGTACCCGAGGATGCTCCGGTGTTCCTTCTCGCCGAGCTTCTGGCTGTTCGCGCCGAGGCCGAAGAGGACCTTCGTCTGGTAGTCGCCGGTCTCCTCGCAGGAGAAGGAGGAGGACAGGATGCCGCATCCGGTGTTGAACCCGGAGACGGTCCGGGTGTGGATGTGTTCGGCGGCGAGCTCGCGGAGCTTCGCTTCGAGCGTGTCCCGCAGGAGGGCGTTCCGGTCGAACGGCTTCATGCCGGCTTTCTTCATGGCGTCGAGGACGCTGTTCAGGATCCGCTTGTATTGCGCCAGGTCCTGGTTGTCCCTGTCCGCGGGGAGGTCCAGCACTTCGGTGATGGTCAGCTGGCCGAGCTCGATGGCGGTGAACCCCGAAACGATGTTCATCTTGTACAGCTGGTACAACCCGGCGTAGATGTCGGGGACCGCGTCCGGCGTGCCGGGTTTCCACTGGAGGAACGTCTCGTCGCTGGTGTTGACCGTGAACAGGGCGTAACGGTCGGTGCGTCCGCGGACCGGGAATCCGCTGTGGGACGCCTGGAGCGCATTGACGTGCGCGTTCATGACGCGGTACGGTTCGGGGATCGCCTCGTCATGCTGCTGCGACGCGCCGAAATAGAGCAGGGGGCAGAGGATGCCGAGGGAGGAACCCTCGTCGGAGGATGTGCCGCCGGAGAGGAGCGGGAGAACGAACCAGGACCTGGAGATGTTGGAGATTTCGCCGTTGCGGTCGAGGCAGTCCTTGTCCCAGAAGACGAACGGGTAGAAGCCGGAGGCGGTCGAGACCTCGTCGCCTTCCCAGAAATACTCGTTCTCCCAGCGGACGACATTGTCGAGCATGGCCTGCGTGTCGGCGGCGGAGCGCGCGCCGTCGCGGAAGGCGGTGACGGCGGCGACGATCTCCTTGAACCGCGCGTATTTCTTCAGCGTGTCGTCGCAGCTGCCCGTGACCTGGAGGTCCCAGATCGCGGCGAGGACGGGATCCTTGTCCGCGGCGGGCCGTTCGCGGAGAAGTTTTGCAAGTCCGTTCAGCGCCTCCATCCCATAGGTTCTGGGGCGGCATTCGGTGCTGGAACGGATGAGCACGAGCGTGGAGAAATCGTCGTCCGTGCTCGCGTGTCCGTTTGCGTGGGTGTAATGCGTTTCGCTGGAGCATTCGCCGAGGAGGCCGAGCAGGACTTTCGTGGTGGACTCGTTTCCCTCGATGTTTGTGTAGGTCAGCGGGGTCAGGACTTCGGTGGAGACGGGCGTCGTTTCGCCGTCCTTCTCGCACACGGTCCGGTCCACGCCGAAGAGCGGGAAGAACCCGTAGCGGGTCTGGACGTTCGTGCCGTTTTCGGTATGCAGCTTCAGGGCGGCCTCCATGAGGCGTTTCGCCGTGTCCTCCGCCTCCTTCGCGGTCATTTCGCCGGAGAGCGCGCGGTCCATGCCGCAGGCGCGGAAGACATCCTCGTTCGGGACGCCGTGGATGATCTGCCGGACCTGGGGCGGCCGGATGACGGACGCGGATTTCGCCTCGGTGCCCGGCGCGGGCGAGAACGGCCCGGCGGCCTGGCGCGGGGCGGACGCCGCCTTCGGGTTCGGCACGTATTTCTTTCCGATGTAGTCGGTGTAGAGGTCCTGGCTCCACAGAATGCTTTCCTCGGAGCCGTCCTCCATGAGGGCGCGCCTCAGGAGCTGCTCGATGCACTCGTCGATGTAGCCGCGCGTGCCGCCCCCGTACATGGCATCCCGGTCCGCGGCCTCGGTGTCGCGGAACCAGTAGGGGAAGACGCCCAGGATGTTGGTGTAGGCGGACGTCCGTTCGAATCCGTAGCTGTCCCGGGATTTTTCGGAGCCGGAGGTGAACAGGATATGCCAGAGCAGCCAGTTCGAGCTGGAGTCCCTGTCGCGGTCGAATCCGAAGAGATAGAAGAGCAGCCGCAGATCGCGTTCGCCCTCGTTCGAGCCGGTCCACTCGAAGAACGGATGCAGGGCGGTCGTGTGCGTTTCCCAGTTCGAGGCGACTTCATCGTCCACCCGGGTCCGGGCCTCCTCGCCCGTGAGGTCGTCCTCCTGCATGCGCGCCTTCACGGCGGCAAGGTAGGACGGGGAATAGCCCCAGCGCGGAATATAGTCGTCGCGGTCGAACGCTCCGCTGAAACGGTTGCCGCGCGTTTCGTGCGTGGCGTAGATGAGGTAGCGGCGGCCGTGGACGGACGTGGTCACGCGGTGCGCGGGGTATTCGTAGTCCTCGCGGAAATACGGGATGGAGGTGAATTCGGAACCGTAGCGGTCCTTCTCCCAGCTGTAAACGGGGAAGAGGTAGCTCCTGTTCGTCTTGCCCTGGCTGCGCTCGACGCGGAAGAACGGGAAGAAGCCGTACTCGCGTTCCTCCTCGCCGTAAGCCCACCACAGCGGGCCGACGTACTTCATGTCCTCCTCGGCCGACGAGCCGCGGAAGAACGGGAAAACGCCCCAGGCGTGGCGGCCCCAGTAGCCGAGCAGGAGGATGTTGCCCTCCGTCCATGTCTCCTCCTCGCCGTTCATGCCCGTTGCGGAACGGTTCTCCCACTTGCCGAAGGGGAGGATGATGCCGCCGTCCTCGTCGAACCACGCGAACGGGAAAAGCCCGCAGTCCTTCGAGTTGTGGTCCCACCACCAGAGGAGCACGTGGTTGAACGCATCGTCTTTCTTGTTGACCTTGTAGAACGGGAAGAATCCGTGCCGTTCCCAGTCGTTGCGCCAATAGCCGAGGAAAAGGTACTGGCCGTTGCCCCATCCGTCGTAAATCGGGCTGGTGCCCATCCAGAGCAGAGGAGAGAGGAACGTGTCATGCGGGATGTGGAGATAGAGCGGGAAAAGGGCGGACCCGCTGCCGATCTTCCAGTAGATCGGGAAAAGGCCGAAATCCGGCGACACCTTCTTGTCCGGGTCGTCGTCGGGTTTGGCTTCCTCGTGTGTCCACCAGACCGGGCCGATGAAACGGAAATTCTCCCCGAAGTAGCAGATCGGGACGAGGCCGACGCGTCCGCCGTTGCCGAAGAGCGGTCCGGCGAACCAGAAATCGCCCTCGTCCTTCCCCGCGTGGAACAACGGGAACATCCCGTAGCAGTCCTCGTTCCAGTAGGCGTTCAGCGCCCAGCCTTCGCCGTCGACGGTATTCCACGAGGAGAGCGGGAAGAGGATGGAGCAGTCGTTTCCCTCCTGGTTGTAGAACGGGCGGACGGCCATGCCGAAATCGTCCCAGTCGATGAACGGCCACAGGATGCTGACGTAGCGGCTGTTCACGGTGCAGAACGGCCAGATGTTGACCTGGCGGTCCTTGAGGCCGACGGGCGTGCGGAGCGTGGCGACGGCTTCGTCGAACTTGCCGCCGGAAATGCGGCTGGACTTCGGCGCGGAGTAGGAATCGGCATCCCAGCCGATGCGTTCCATGCGTTCGCTGGAGGCGCAGGACGAAACGAGCAAAGCCGCAAGAAGCGCGAGGGCGGGGAGGAAGGATGCTTTCAGGTGGCGCGGATTCATGGGGTGGTTTCCGGGAGTATGAAAAGGGATGGATGAGGTGTATTTTTTGTTCGGTTTTTTTAATAATATATCATATGGAAGAGGTGATTTCAAATGACGATGGAGGAATTGTTCAGAACGGCGGGGCTTCGAGGTCTTTCGAGAGGGAGCGGATCCGGTCGCGGAGCTGGGCGGCGCGTTCGAATTCGAGCGCCTCCGCCGCCTCGAGCATCTGGGATTCGAGCTCGAGCACGAGTTCGTCGATGCTGGCGGCTCCGGTCTGCTTCAGGATCTCCTCGGTCTCGCTGAGCGTGACGGGCTGCCCCTTCATGCCGCGTCCCTTCTTCCCTTTGGCGGGGCGGGTCTTGAGCCCGGTGTTGTAGGGCGCGCCGGGTTCGTGGAAGGTGTAGGCGCGGGAGGAGCCAGCGGCGGCGGGCGCGGACATGGATTTTTCGGGCTGGGCGGCTCCGATGATCTCGGCGATGCTCTCGCGCGGGGGCTTGATGATGGTGTGGGGGACGATGCCGTGCTCGGCGTTGTAGGCGTTCTGCTTGGCGCGGCGGGCCTCGGTAATTTCGATGAGAGCCTTCATGCTGTCGGTCATGTTGTCGGCGTACAGGATCACCCGGCCGTCGGCGTTTCGGGCGGCGCGTCCGGCGACCTGGATGAGGGAACGGCGGGAGCGGAGGAAGCCTTCCTTGTCGGCGTCGAGGATGGCGACGAGGCGGATCTCGGGGAGGTCGATGCCCTCGCGGATGAGGTTGATGCCGACGATGCAGTCGAAGTCGCCGCGTCGGAGTTCGTTCAGGATCTTCACGCGTTCGATGGCGTCGATCTCGGAGTGGAGGTATTTTACGCGGATGCCGACGTCGGACAGGTAGTCGGCGAGGCGCTCGGAGCTTTTCTTGGTGAGCGTGACGACGAGCGAACGTGCCCCGGCGGCCGCAGTGGCCCTGATCTCCGCGATCACGTCGTCGATCTGGGTGGCGAGCGGGCGGACTTCGACGGGCGGGTCGAGCAGGCCGGTCGGGCGCACGACCAGTTCCACCACGGCATCGCCGCACATCTTCATCTCGTAGTCTCCGGGGGTGGCGGAGACGTACACGGTGTCGCCGGTGAGCCCGAGGAACTCCTCGAAGGTGAGGGGGCGGTTGTCCATGGCGGAGGGGAGGCGGAACCCGTAGTCGACGAGCGTCTGCTTGCGGCTGCGGTCGGCCTTGTACATGGCCTGGAGCTGGGGGAGCGTCACGTGGGATTCGTCGATGAAGAGCAGATAGTCCTTCGGCATGAAGTCGACGAGGCAGAACGGGCGGGAGCCGGGGGCGCGGCCGGAGAGGTGGCGCGAATAGTTCTCGATGCCGGGGCAGTAGCCGATCTCCTTCATCATCTCGACGTCGTAGTTCACGCGCTGGTAGAGGCGCTGCGCCTCGACGAGCTTGCCCTCCTGCTCGAATTTCTGCACGCAGACGCGCATCTCCTCCATGATGCCGTTCATGGCGGCGTCGATCTTCTCCTGCGGCAGCACGAAATGGCGGGCGGGGAAGATGAGCGCCTTGCGGCACTGTGCGATCACGTTGCCCGTCACGAGGTCGCGCCGGGAGAGCGATTCGATGGTGTCGCCCCAGAACTCGACGCGGAGGAATTCCTCCTTCTGCGAAAGGAAGACGTCCACGCAGTCCCCGCGCACGCGGAACTGGCCGCGTTCGGGCGCCATGTCGTTGCGTTCGTACTGGATGGCGACGAGCATGTGGAGGAAGAGGTCGCGGTCGAGCTCGTCGCCTGCGGCGAGGCGGAGGCTCATGGAGTCGTAGTCCTCGGGCGAGGTCAGGCCGTAGATGCAGGAGACGCTGGCGACGACGAGGGTGTCGCGGCGTTCGAGCAGGGACGCGGTGGCGCTGAGGCGGAGGCGCTCGATGTTGTCGTTGATGCTGGCGTCCTTGGCGATGTAGGTGTCGGTCTGCGGGATGTAGGACTCGGGCAGGTAGTAGTCGTAGTAGCTGATGAAATACTCGACGGCGTTCGAGGGGAAGAACGCCTTGAACTCGCTGTAGAGCTGGGCGGCGAGCGTCTTGTTGTGGGAGAGGACGAGCGCGGGGCGGTTCAGCTCGGATTCGAGGAGTTTCGCAAGCGTGAAGGTCTTGCCGCTGCCCGTGACGCCGAGGAGCGTCTGGTGGCGGATGCCGCGGTCGAGGTTCTCCTTCAGCTGCCGGATGGCGTCGGCCTGGTCGCCCGCGGGCTCGTAGTCGGAGACGACGCGGAATGTTTCGCCGGAATCCTGGATCATGGTTTCGCCTCGGATTCAGACCGGATTCCCGTTTTCGGAGACGGCGTTTTCCAGCAGCCTGCACGCGGACTGGTAGCGGCACTTGCGGCACATCTCGCGGTTTTCGCACGGCGGGAAGTCCTCCGGGTGAGCGAGGCCGTCCTTGTCGATGAGCGCGAGCATCTCCGCGCTGCTCTGGTCGATCAGGGACTCGATGTCCGGCTCGAAGAGGTTGTAGACGACGCTGGAGAGCTCCTGCGAGAATGTGAACGTGGTAATGTTGACGGGGAATCCTGGATAGCGCCCGGCGCAATAGAGCGCGAAAAGCGAGTCCAGCCGTCCGATCCTGGCGAAGAAGTCGGTGTCGTTCTCGCGTCCGGTGAGGCGGACTTCGGCGTTGATGGCCGAGGCGGCGCCGTCGTGGAAATAGATGAGGCCGGGGGCGAGCCAGACGGGGAACCCCTTGTAGTCGATGCTGATGAAGACGTCGTCGGTGCGGAGGTCGACGAAGCTGATGTTGGAGAGGTCGGCGATGATGTCGGACCGGGCGAGCATGGCATAGGCGTCGCCGAGGATGGAGACTGCCATGGCTGTGAGCTTGTCAACGTCGGCGAAGTCGCCGATCCCGAGGTGGTGCTCCAGGATTGCCGGGCGTTTCGCGTCGTAGAGGTATTCCCGGTTCTTCAGGCTGATCTGCAGGTCGGCCGTGGCCTTGCCGATCTGGCGCAGGAGGTAGAAGCCGAATCCGCGGCGTTTGTGCCCGGGCGAACCGGCGCTCATCTTGGCGAACGCCTCGCGGATGGAGTCGCGGAGGGTGTGCGAGAGCCATGTGTCGAACGGAAGCAGATACTTGCTGAAATACGCCTCGCGCGCGAGGGTGTGGGAGTAGGCGTCCCAGCCCCCCTGCGCGAGGTAGTACCGGATGAAATACGCCCGGCGGCAGAAACGGAAGAGGTAGTGCCTGGCGAGGGACCAGGAGAACTCCTCCGTCTGGATCGGCGGGAGCGGTCCGGCGGCGTTCCTGACTTCCTGTTCAAAATCTCTCATGGCGCACGCGGAAGGAGGATGGGATCAGAAACCCGTGTAGAGGTAGTACGGGCAGCCGGCCTTCGGCAGGACGACGTTCGTGCCGGAGAGGAGCGAGTTGAACGTGACGGGCTGCGCCTTCACGCCGAAGAGGCCGAGGAGGTCGGCGAGGGAGGAGCTGCTCTTGTAGCGTTCGATGCAGCAGTTGTCGCGGGTGAGCCCGGCGAGTTCGAGGGCGGCGTCCTCGGCGGAGGAGAAATAGCCGAGTTCGTCGACGAGGCCGTTTTCAAGCGCCTGTTTGCCGTCGAATATGCGGCCGTCGCCGAGTTCGCCCTTCGTGATCTTCTCCAGCGGGATGTTCCTGGCTTCGGAGACGATGCCGGCGAAATCGCTGTAGACGTCCATGACGAGCGCCTGGACGATCTTGGCTTCCTCCTCCGTGGTGGGGGTGGCCGGATTGAGCATGGCCTTCATCTTGCCGGAGGTGTAGAACTCGGGCTTGACCTTGGCCCAGTCGAGGAGTCCGGTGATGTCCACGCTGGAGATGATGACGCCGATGCTGCCGGTCAGGGTGTTCCGGTTCGCGACGATCTTGTTCGCGCCGCAGGCGACGTAGTAGCCGCCGCTGGCCGCCAGCGTATTCATCATGGCGACGACGGGCTTGCCGCAGAGCTTGAGCTCGTGGTAGATCTCGTCGGAGGCGGTGACTTCGCCGCCGGGGGTGTCGAGGTCGATGATGATCGCCTTCACGTTTTCATCGTCCTTCGCGGCGCGGATGAGCTTGACGATGCTTTTCGAGTTCGCGATGACTTCACCGAAAGTCTCGGCGTCGCTGGTGATCGTGCCCTTCACGTCGATGACGGCGATGCGGTTTTCCGCGTCGGCGTTGCCGCTGATGAATTCGGTGGTGAAATCGTCGGCGCCGGGCTTGAACGCCGCAGTGCTCTCCCCAACGATGCCGGCGATGGCGCCGATGCAGGCGAAGAGGGCGATGAAGCCGATGAAGCAGACGAGGACGAAGACGCCGAAGGCGATCAGGCATCCGCGGAGAAATCCGCCGGAGGTGTTGGAGCTCATTTCAAGTGTTCCTTTCTGTTGTGTTTTTCAGGTATGAAAGATTTGTTTCGAGTCGTTATGTGCAGGGAGTGACGAATTCGATCCGCATCCCGTCCCGGATCCGCAGGGCCTCCTCCCGGTCGAAATCCGCGGCGTACTGCGTCAGGCAGCTCGCGCAGGCGGCCGCAAGTCCGGCGGCGAAGGCTTCCGTCGGGTCGGAGCCCGCGAGAAGCTCGGAGAGCATGACGCCGGAGCAGACGTCGCCCGCGCCGATTGGGTTGCGGACGCCGGAAAGCGGGGGGATGGAGATGCGGCGGACGGCATCCCGGCCGGCGATGAACGCCCGGTCCGGTCCGTCCGTGATGGCTACGTACTGCAGCGGGAACCGCTGCAGCAGGCCGAGCGCGGCGGCCTCGGGATCGGATGCGCCGGTTACGGAGAGGAGTTCGGCGCAGTTGATCTTCAAGTATGGAGCGCCGGCGGCGAGCGTTTCATGGAGGTGCGCCACCGAATCGACCAGCACGGGCTTCCCGGCGTGGACGGCCTCCGCGGCGAGTCCGGCGTAGAAGTTGTCGAGCGGCCCGGCGGGGAGTGTCCCGCAGAGCGCCATGGCGTCGGCATCCGGGAGGGTGCCCAGAATGCGGCTCCGCAGCTGTTCCGCCTCGTCCGAGGTGACGGCCGGGGACGGTTCGATCAGTTCGGTCATGGAAGCCGTTTTCGTGCAGAGGACCGTGGTGCAGCAGCGCGTTTCCCCTCCGATCCTGAGGCTGGAGGATTCGATGCCCTCGTCCCGCAGCCAGTCTTCGAGGCGCTGTCCGCCTGCCCCGCCGGAAAACTGGTAGACGAACGGACGGGCGGTCCCCCAGGTGCGGACGGCACGGGAGAAGTTCACGCCCTTGCCGGACGCCCGGCAGTCGCGTTCCTTCGCGCGGTTGACTTCGCGGGGGAGGAATTCATCGAAGACGAGCGTCTTCTGCCAGGAGGGATTCGGGCCGCAGACGAGGATGAGGGGAAGCTTCTGCCCGGAGCTGTTCGGGTTCATGGACGGTTCTCCTCTTGCGCTTCGGACCCGGAGTCCGCGGGAATGCTCTCGGCATCCCGGAGCATCTGTTCGATCTCCCGGATCTTCTTTTCGCGGGCGGTCTTCGATTCCGGCGCGAGCTCGCCGATGTCGGTGTTGTAGACGTTGATCGCGCCGTTGAAATTGCCGGCCCTGATGAGGCGGTCGGCTTTTTCGTTCAGAGAAGCCATGAGGGTTCCGACTGCCGAATCGGACGCTTTTTTGAGTTCGGAGATGAGACCCAGCGCCTCCAGAGAGTAGTCTTCGGACGCGGTGAAGCTTTCCAGATCGTCGATGGCCCTCTGAAACCCGAAACCGTCCTTCAACGCCTGTGCGGCGGCGGTTTTCGCGTCTTCGAAAAATGCGGACGCCTTCATGCTGCTTTCATCTCCCTCGATCGAGATCTCCGCATCAAGCGCTTTCGTGGACGGGCGCGAGGAGGGAATGGTTGCTTCCTCCTGGCCCGGGGCCATGACAGGTACGGCTTCCGGCACGGATTCCGTCGGGGGCGGCTGTTTCAGGCGTTGTGCCGCCTTGGAGCGCTCCAGCAGGAACAGCAGTCCTGCGCCCGCCAGGATCAGCAGGACGAGCACTCCCGCGGCGACGTGAAGGAAGGCGGAATGGGGGTGTCCCGTCTTCTCGACGGGTCGGTTGTCCGACAGCGCCGTCCGAACAAAGGGGACGGCTCCGCACGTGGTCGAGGGGAGCGGAGCATCCTTGAGAAACGCCTCGAGGTCCGCGAGAAGTTCCTCCGGCGTGTGGTAGCGGTCATCCGGCCTTTTCTGGATGCAGTGCATGACGATGTAGTCGAAGTCGATGGGAATGCCGTGCACATATGTGCTGGGGACGAGCGGTTCGACGGAGATGTGCATGTGGCGGAGTTCGGAACGGGTCTGCGTCTCGAAGGGGAGCCGTCCGGCTGCGAGCTGGTACATCGTCACGCCGAGGGAATAGATGTCGGACCGGATGTCGCAGGACTCCGTGTCGATGTACTGTTCCGGCGACATGTATTCCAGCGTGCCGAAGCTCGTTTTCCGCGCCGTTTTCACAGGGGCGTTTTCATCCAGGACGCAGGCGCCGTTTCCGTGCGTTGCCGCCGCGTCGGCCTTTGCGAGCCCGAGGTCTGTCAGCTTGTATTTCCCGTCGGCGGAGAGCATGATGTTGTCCGGCTTGATGTCGCGGTGGACGATGCCGAGCTTTGCGGTTGCGGCCAGCGCACGGCAGATTTGCGCGCCGATTTCCGCCGTTTCCTTTGCGGACAGGCAGGAATGGTCCTGCATTCGGTCCGCCAGCGAGCCGCCGGAAAGGAATTCCATGGCCAGAAACGGGATGCCGTTTCCGTCTCTGCCGGTCTCGTAGACCTTCACGACGTTCGGATGGTCCACCTTTGCACAGATCTTCGCGGCATGGAGGAACTGGTCGCGCGAGGGCATGTCGGCGGCGTATTCCGGGAGAAGGGTCTTGACCGCCACGGGGATTCGGAGCTCGGGATGGATCCCCTCGTAGACGCAATTCAGCGCGCCGCGCCCGAGGTAGCGCACGATGGAGTAGCGGCCGATGGACTCCGGCGGGGGCAGGTCGGGCAGGGAAAACTCCTCCACGACGGTCGAATCGTCGATGCGGAACGTGGCCTGGCAGGCGCAGACGGCGATCCTGCCATGGCCGACATGTGGGATCTCGCTGATTCGCATGCATTGTGGGCAACGTATTTTCATGGCGGAGGAGCTTCCGGGTGTTATGTCATGCCCTGGATCGGGCGGTTTTCAGGGAGGAATCGATGAAGTCGATGACGTTGGCCGCGGCACGCGGCTGCGCCATGGAGCATGCATTTTTCCCCGCCTCGCGGAATTTGCCGGGATCGTCCAGGAATTCGGCGAGGATGGAGCGGAAGAGGGAGGGGGAGCATTCGGCGTTCGGGACGATCCGGGCGGCGCCGGTCTTTGCCAGCAGGCGCGCATTGTCGTCCTGGTGGCCTTCCGCGGCGTAGGGGTACGGGATCAGGACGGCGTAGCGTCCGAAGATGGCGAGCTCGGAGACGGTGCTTCCCCCGGCCCTGCACACCACGAGGTCCGCCGCCATGTAGAGGTTCTGCATGTCCGAGGCGGATTCGAGCGTAAGTGCGTTGACGCCGCAGGCGGAATACTTGTCGTGAATGGCGTCGTATTTGCCTGGGCCGGAGAGGTGGATGACCTGAAGAGATTTCGCGCCCGGATGGTCGATCGGGACCGTGAAATTCTCGTTGATGGCCGCAGCGCCCAGCGAACCGCCGAACACGAGGACGACCGGGCGGTCGGGTGCGAATGCCGTTCCGCGCGTGGCATTGATCCGGGCGACGGCCTCCGCCTTTGACGCAGGGACGTCCTCCAGCAGCGCCTTGCGGAGCGGGAGCCCGGTCACAGCCGAGGAGCAGTGCAGGGTGTTCGCGTTGACGGCGGGGAAGGAAAGGGCGATGCCGGATGCGATGCGGCTGAAGACGCGGTTGGATTTCCCGATGCGGGCGTTGCCGTCGTGCAGGAAGAGCGGGATGCCGCTGCGCCAGGCGGCGATGGAGGCCGGGATGGACGGGAATGCTCCCATGGAAAGGACTGCATCCGGTTTGAATTCGCGGAAGATGGCGCGCGCCTCACGGACGCCTCTCATCTGCTGCGAGAGGAAACGGAACGCGCCGACCGGGTTTTTTGCAAGCGGCGCGCAGGAGACGCGCCGGAATTCGATGCCGTTTTTTTCCGCGGTCTTCGACTGCTCGTCGAAATGCTTGCCGCCGAGGATGAGCAGGGGGGTCCCGCCCGCATCGCGGAATGCGCAAGCCGTACTCAGTCCCGGGTTGAAATGGCCTCCGGTGCCGCCGCAGCTGACGATAAGCCGATTCAGTTCCTGCATGTTGCTACTCCTGCTTCAAGTTGGTTGCCCGGCTTCCCCCGCGGCGGAGGAACGGCTGATGTGAAGGCGTTTCCCGGCCCAGTCCAGCAGCTTGTCCGGGTAATCCGGTATGGCAGTGTCGATCGCCACGGCGGCGACGCAGCCCACCGCGATGAGGCATGCGAGCAGGTTGCTCCCACCGTAGCTTATCATGGGGGCCGGCATGCCCTTGGTCGGGAATGCCGCCGTGATGACGCCGATGTTGATCAGCGCCTGCATGCCGATGAAGATGCTCATGCCGAATGCGATCAGCATGCCCTGGCGCGTGCGGGCCTTCACGCTGATGCGCAGCCCGACGTAGACGAGGATCAAATACGCGACGATGACGGTCAGTAGCGTGATGAACCCGAGCTCCTCGCCTACGATGGACAGGATGAAGTCGGTATGGTTTTCCGGGAGGTACAGCAGTTTCAGGCGGCTTTCCGTGAAGCCGACTCCGGTCCAGCCGCCCGATCCCAGTGCCAGCAGGGAGTTCCACAGCTGGTAGCCCGAGGTCATCCTGTAGGTCTCGGCGTCCAGGAACACGGTGAGGCGGGCCCAGCGCATCGGATCGAACGCCTTGATGAAGAAATACGCACCCACCGGGAGGATCAGCGCGATCGGCAGGATGTACCGCAGCCGTATGCCGGCCACGAACAGCATCAGCAGATACAGCGAGCCGAGCAGCACGGTCGTCCCGAGGTCTTCGCCGAGCAGCACCAGCAGGATGACCGGCCCAACCCAGACCGCGCTCGGGAACATGACTTTCCGGAACGGTTCACTCTCGAGCGCACGCGTGCGCGTAGAAAGAAATTTCGCCATGAAGAGCGTGATGACGACTTTGCCCAGCTCGGACGGCTGGAGTGTCATGCCCCCCACCTGGATCCACCGCCTGGCACCGTTGATCGGCTTGCAGAAAAGCGCCCAGATCAGGAGGATTTCCAGCAGGAATATCATGAGGGGGCTCCACTCGGAAAGGCGTTTGCTGCCGATCAGGATCGTCCCGGTTCCCGCCGCCAGGCCGATGAGCATCCATGTGAGCTGTTTCCAGAAATATGTGCTGCCCTGCGTGACGAACGAGGTGGAATAGAGCATGATGAGGCCGAAAAGCGTAATCATGAATGCGAAAAGGCAGAAAACAGCGAGTTCCGGCATGGCCGGTTTCTTCGGTGGTTCGATGGCTTGAACATCGGGCTGCGGCTTGATTGGCTGGCGGATTTTCATGTTATCTAAATACTGCGCGTAAAGGGTCGGAAAAAAACAGATATCATAACCTAATCCAAAAACGCCGCAGTACAACCCGAAAACCGACTTTTTTTCGAAAAAAAACATAAAAGACTTAAAAAAAGCATCCCGGGATGCTTTTCACGCTTGAAATACGGCGACCGGAGAACCATATTATTATCCCTGCCGCCCGGTTCCCGCCGGCATCCGTCCGACAATCGATTCTGCGCATGAAACAACACGTCCCGCACATGAAAACGAACATCCTCCTTTCGATTCTCTGCCTGCTGGTCTGCGCGGGCGCCGCATCCTGCCGCTCCACGCCCGAGGAGGTCGAGTCCGGCGCGATATCGGAAGTCCTGGAGATCGAAGGCTGCGTCCTGTCCGAGCCGTGCGTGCTGGTGACGCGGGATGTCCTGGACACACTCCCGGAAGAGGTCCGGGCCGAAGCGAAAAAATACTGCGGGGATGGGGGGACCGTGGTGGTTGCGTCGAGCCTGCGCCCGCGCTATTTCCGGCTGGTCCGCCAGCAGAATCGCCTTCTGCTCGGGAGCGTCGAGGTCGCGTCTGCGCAGAAGATCGTGTATCTGAGCGTGATCTGCGGTCTTGGCGAGGCGGCCGACAGCATACGGAGCATCAAAATCGAGAATCCCGGTTCGCCCGACACGTGGGACCTGGGCATCTTCATCAAACGCTATCCCGAACTTGCCGCTCGCATTGGCGCCATCCCGCCCGGGGACGGCCGCCTTGCCGCTCTGGGGCCCGCGACGAAGGAGCTTCTGAGTCGCGGTTCGACGCGGGTTATGCTGGAACGCCATTCGAGGGAGAAAGATCCCGCCGAGATAGAGGCTGCCGAACAGGCCGAACAGGAACAGATCGGCGTCGTGGAGGATATCCTGAACTCAAAATGAGCATATCTGCGCTCGATCGGGTCCTGGAGCCGGAAACAAAAAAACGCACGGCTGTCTGACCGGCAGACAACGGTGCGTTATGTTTTTGGGGGAGGGGATTTCGGGCTCAGTTCGATGCCACGGCCGTTCCCGACGAGCCCGATGAACCGGAAACGGAACCCGCTTCCCCTTCAGCCGGGGACATCGCGACGACGGTCAGGCATGCAGCCGCGCGGGCGTCCGGGCAATCCAGCAGACGGAACGATTCCGGGAGGAAGACGACGTCGCCGGACTGCACGCCGTCGGACGGGAAAAGTTCCTGCAGGGCGTCGAAACGCCCCAGAGCCGCCGCCGTGCGTGCGTCGTCGGTTTTTGCCAGCAGGTCGATGAGGATCAGGTGGAACTGCTGGCGCCGCGTGAGCGTGCTGTCCGTATAGGTCCCTTCGCCTGCGAGGATCAGCACGCAGGGCGGCCTGAGCCCGGCGGGCAGGTGCCTGCCTTGGACTGTTAGTTCCGGCGTGCCGGCTGTGGTGAATCCGACTGCGGGAAACACATCCGCGACGATGCTCTTCAGCGCATTCGCGGCGGTGAGCGTTGCGGCGGTCATGGGAGCACCTCCGGTGCCGCGGAGCGTTTCAGCGAGAGTCCGAACCGGGCAGAGATCTCCTCGGGATCGGCGTCCAGGCCCGCGCGGTGGAGCGTTTCGAGGATCCCCGCGAAGACGGCGCGGTCCTCCTGTGCGGAGTTGCGGAAACGCAGGACCGGGACAGCCGCGGCGCCGCCGAAGTTGAACCTGGTCCACGGGACGGCGAGCTGTGTGCGGATGGTCGATTCCAGCGCGCGGGCATCGGCTTCCAGCAGGTCGCCGCGTACGCGGGACTGGGCGTCGCCGCCGGAGAGCCCGCCGGATTCGGACGAGCTGGCGAGCTGGCCGAGGATGACCTTCGTAATCGCCCTGGACGTGTACTCCAGGAGCTTGAAATAGACGTCGCCGCCCGAATTCGACGCCTGGAGCAGCTCAAGTTCGGTCGATTTCGTGAACACGCCGCCGCCGTTCGGCCCGAAGCTTCGGATCAGGTTCCGCATCACGCCGCGTTCGTTTTCCCACGCGTTGCGGTCGACCTTCGCCACCACGAACGGCATGCCGTAGCGTTCGACGAACGACACGAGGTCCTTCACCGGGTAATTCTGGAACACGTGCAGCCAGATCAGCGTCCTGATGAGCCCGGCGCGCGCCGGATCGCCCACGCCGCCGTGCGTGTGGACGATGAACTTCGCGGGCGGCAGGGGAACGCCGGACCGTTCGTCGTCCGTCACGAGAAGCGGCGTTTCCGAGTTGCGGAACGTGAAGTGCCATGCGCCGACGGGACGGAATCCCGCCAGCGAACCGCCCGCGCCCCATACGATCTCCGCCGCGGACAGTGGCGCGATGACGGCGTCCATCAGATGGCCGGCGAGTTCATGGAACGAAGCGAGACCCGGTTCGTCGCCGGCAGTTTTCAAAGCCTCCTCGAACGCAATCGCGGCATCCTTCGAAGCCGGACGGCTGTCGCCGGGCTCGACGCCCCATTCCAGGCCGGTGAGTGCGCTTTTCCGCACCTGCATCGCCAGGATGACTTCCCAGTTGCGTTCCTGGATCTCGCGGGCGGCGACGGCGAGTTCCGCGATGTCGCCTTCGTTCGCGGCCTCCAGAATGCGCGTGACGTTCGCCGGCGTGTATTCGGACATCTGGAGCCAGCGGCTGCGTTCCCCGGGATCGGCGGCAATCCAACGGCCCGGCGCAGGCATCCCGCCGCTTCTTTCGGCGGTTCGGGCGGAGTGATTCAGTTTCATGATCGGATTCCTTATTGGTTGGAGTTTGAAAGGCGTTTTACGGTTTGATGCCGAGGATCGAGGACAGGCGGTCGGCGACCTCGGCTCCGTCCACGCGGGACCATTCGTTCCGGCGACGGTCAAGCAGTTCGTTGTATTGCATGCGGGCGCGTTCCAGCGCCTCGCGGAGCATCACGTTTTCCTCGGACAACGCTGCGACGCGTTTCCGCAGGACGGTGTTCTGTCCGTCCGAAACGGATTTCGACAGTGTGACAGCCGAGCGGACGAGGCGTTCGATCGTCTTCGGATCGTCCGTCGTGGCGTCGGTGCATTCGCGGACGAGTTTCAGCAGGTCGATCTTCAATTCCTCCGCGATGGCGCTGGTCGCCTCGCAGTCGCGAAGCAGGGCGGCGGACAGCCGGACCTCCTCGTATGCCAGGTGGACTTTCTCCCGTTCCTCGGCGATCGTTTTGAACTCACGCGTGTTTTTGAAGCGCGAGATTGCGGCGGACGTCAGCGTCAATCCAAGCGAACTCAAGGTGCCCGTCACTTCGGGGTTGCCGAGCACGGCCTGGCTCGTCGCCCCCTCCAGGAGCAGACATGCGATCCGGTATCTGAGCCGGAATGGAAGCCGTCCGAACTGGGACGGCGGTTTCGTTTTCTTTTTCTTTCCGGGCAAGCCCATGGCCCCTCCTTTTTTGAATCATTCTCTCAAAAAAGAGGCCGGATCGGGGAAAATCGGACGTTGCGGAATTGTATTGTCCTGAATCTGAATTGTTTACGGGTGACATGTTTTCGGACGCCGCAGGAGGGGCGGCAGCATTTTTCCGGGCAAAAAAAACGGGCAGGCCGGTGTGGCCTGCCCGGATGGTGCGATCCGTCTGAATCCGCGCGGATTACTTTTTATATTCCTTGGCGAAAACGAGATTGGTGACTTTGTCTCTGGCCTTGTCATAGTAGAAGACGAGGGTGCCGGAGACTTTCTGTCCCTTCCAGTTGAATGCATAGGGGAGCACAGTGTTTCCGCCGTCGTCCTTCGCGAGCTTGACGCGGGAATAGACGTAGGGGAGATCGTCGGAGGAAACCGCGTTCTCGTACGACTCGGCCTTGGCGATGGCTTCCTTCAGCTCCGCGGCAGCTTCATCGCGGGCCTCCTGAAGTTCGCCGCGATCATCGTCTTCGCCCGCGTCCTTCAGATTTGCATCGGCCTTGTTGAACGCCTTTTCGGCGTCCTTCACGGCAGCCTGGGCGGCCGCGATCTCGTCGGCGTCGATGATCTGCTGCGGCTTCGTCTTGCCGGAGAAGATGTTGTTGAACGCCGCGGAATTCACGCCCCTGTCTTCGGCGGCATGGCCGTACTGTTCGGTGAGGGAGTCCTTGAAGCGGAGGAAATCCTGCCTGGAGCAGTCTTTCATGATGAAGACGACCTTGGAGAGGCTGTTGGAGACGTACACGAGATCGATGCTGGCGGGTTCCCCGGCGATTCCGACGTCCAGTCCTTCCGGCGGGAAGCTGATGATGTCGCGTCCGAGAGCGGGCTTGATGTACGGGAATTCCGGTTCCTGCCAGAGGGCATAACGGGAATCGGCGATGGTGAAGCCCCAGCAGGCGTTCTTGTAGCCGCAGTCGGCGTCGATGCCGGCGTAGTTCTCGTTGGCATCCTGTTTCTGCTGCTCGGCCTTGGCGAGGACGGATTTGTGCTTCGCCTTGGATTCTTCGTTGTCGTCGATCTTGATGGCATCGTTCACACGGGAACTTCCGGTCTTGACCGTGTCGTTCTGTTTGCCGGTTTCGACGGCCGGGGTTTCGTCGACAGGATCGTCCTCCTGCTCGTTGTCATCGATGGCGGCGACCGTAGTGGCGGGCTTGGGCGGCTGCTGTTGCGAGCCGGCGTTCGGTTTCGAACGTTTCTTGTCCTTGAGGACACGGTCGATGTAGTTCTTGCAGAGCTCCTGCGCCGTGGACCAGTCGCCGGTCTGCGGGTCGTAGATGTAGCCGGCGGTCTCGTTGCGCTTGAAGATCTCGTTTTTGAATTTGTCGTAGTAGTCCTGGATCTTTTCGATCTGGAGGCGCTTGATCAGATGGTTGTGCGTCTCAATATAACGGGCCCGCATGGTCTTGTTCATCTGGGGATCGAACTTGGAACGGGTCTCGTCGTTGAGGTCGACGAGGTTGATGACCTTGTCTTCGACCGTGATGGCGTTATCCGTGATGCGGTAGACCGTGCCTTTGACGGAGAAATGCTTCGGACCCATGTTGTAGTTCACGACGACCTTGTCGCCGATCTTGTGAATCGGGTATTCCGCAGCGGCTTCGGCTTCCACGACACTGGCGTATTTCTTCTCGTCGGCGCCGAATTCTTCCTCGACCTTTTTCTTCGCCTTGTCGTTCAACGCCTGGGTGTCGATTTTTTCGAGGGGAACGGAGGGGACCAGCGGCATGTGTTCCTTGATCTTTTCCCTGATTTCGATGACCGTGGCCGGATCGGAGAGGTCGTCGGTGGCGGCATAGCCGTCGACCGTGACCCTGATGAGGTCGGTGCGCTGTTTCGAGAGCGTATATTTCTGGGCTTCCTGAAGAGCCTTGTCGTTCTTCGCCGTATTGGTTTTTGCCGTGGCTGCGGCGCCGGTCCTGGCTGCCGTGCCTGCAGCGGGATTGGCCTTTGCCGTGCCCGGGGCGCCCATTGCTCCCGGCATCCCCATTGCACCCGGTGCGCCCGGCATGCCTGCTCCTCCCGGCTGGAATCCGGGATTGCGGCCCATTCCTCCCGGCATTCCCTGCGGGAGATTACCCTGTGCGGTCACGGGGACGGACAACAGCATGCAGCCTGCGGCAAGCATGCTTCCAAAAACCCATGCAGTCTTCTTCATCTTTTTTATTCCTTATATCGAGGTTTATGGATCGTATGGATGGAGCATTCCCCGACTGGTTTCGAAAAAAACTCGGGAAACATTCATACTTTAACTTGATTCTTGCAAGTTTTCAAGCTATAATAGAAAAGTTTTGGCTTTTTTTTTGAAAAAAAACCAGTTTTGCCGTCATTTCTTTTCAAAAACTGTCATAGGAACCGCTGCCGTGAGTGGAAAAACATGTTTCGTCGCGACCCTGACCCCCGGTCAGATGAAAGCTCTTCGGGAAAACCTTGAAACGATCTCCGCCTGGGAGTTTTCCGACGGCCCGTACATGCTCTTCAAAGCCTCGCGTGAGAAGACGCAGGTGGCGGCGTACCGGTCCGGCAAACTCGTCGTACAGGGCGCCGGGACGCAGGAATTCGTCGAGTTCGTTCTGGAACCGCTGATCGGTCTCGCGCAGGACGAATCGGAACCGCCGCCGCTGCTGGAGTTCAAGGACCCGCATGCCGGGATCGACGAGAGCGGCAAGGGGGATTTCTTCGGGCCGCTGGTCGTGGCGTGCGTGTTCGTTGCGGACCGGGAGACCGCGGACGCGCTGGCGAAGGCGGGCGTACGGGACTCGAAGGCGATCAAGGACGACTCGAAGATCGCCGCGCTCGCCGAGACGGTCAAAACGACGGTCCGGGGCAAGTTCGGCGTCGTGGTCATCGGCCCGGAGGCGTACAACCGCACCTACGAATCCATCGGCAACCTGAACCGGTTCCTGGCATGGGGCCATGCCCGCGCGCTTGAAAATATGCTCAAGTTCGCGCCCGAGTGCCGCCATGTGATCTCCGACCAGTTCGGAGACAAGCGGCTTGTGGAAAATGCCTTGCTCAAAAACGGTCGCGCCGTCCGACTGGAGCAGTTCCCCAGGGGTGAACGCGACGTCGCCGTGGCGGCGGCATCCATTCTGGCGCGCGCGGAGTTCGTGCGGCGTCTGGCGAAACTGGAGGAGGAGGCCGGATGTCCGCTGCCGAAGGGCGCCGGGACGCAGGTGGACAAAACCGCGAAACAGCTTTTCCTGTCCGGAGGGGAGCCGTTTCTGCGGAAATTCGCGAAGATGCATTTTCGAACGGCGCGCAAGGCGATGGGCCTGCCGCTTGAATGACGCCGCGCCGGCTTGTCGGGCCGCGCCATGAGTGGCGCACTGCCAACGCGCTTTCGATACATGTCGCCGGATCCCGGGATGCCCCGCCCCTTTCGTTTCGGGAAAACAGGAAAAGAATCAGGCGCAAAGCGTTTTTTTTCACGAAAAACGATTGCTTTTTTTTCCGTGCGATGCTATATTGATATGATGCGAATCTTTCAACCCTAATCAATAGGAAAGGACAACCGTATGGTCAACTACAAAGATCTCGGACTGGTCAACACCCGCGACATGTTCAAAAAGGCGATGGCCGGCCACTATGCGATCCCCGCATTCAACTTCAACAACATGGAACAGC